>Ga0247770_1000134_pt1 | contig 66496 bp, 52 predicted proteins | sample UWRJL136409B6_FD_179943 | JGI IMG/M metagenome (GOLD analysis project Ga0247770, IMG submission 179943) | Plant litter microbial communities from Arlington Agricultural Research Station in Wisconsin, United States - UWRJ-L136-409B-6 | ecosystem: Environmental > Terrestrial > Plant litter >...
TCTCTCCCCCAACAGCTGGTCGTAGCTCACCATATCGTTTGCAGGCGTCCCCGTTCCCCCCTCCGCAGGCGGGATTCTCATACCCTCCAGCTGGCGCTGCTGGCGCCACTCCGTTCCCACCCGCCCATGCCTACCCCCCAGCCTTCCCACCAGGACCTTCGCCGCCCCCCGGCGCCCCGTCTGCCTTCAACCTCCCAGCGCGACCTCCCAGTGGGGCCCCAGCTGCGGTGGCTCTGCCGCAGAGACCGCCATACTACTACAACGGAGCCGGCGCAGCGCCGCCTGGCTTTCCCGGCAACCCTTCAACTGTCGATGAGTTGGTTGCTGGTGCGGCACGCCAGGGTGATGACATCGACCAGCTGATAAGAATGGCGGAGAAGGGCATCAAACCAGGGCAGAGTGCAACACCAACGGAAGACGCAGGCGAGAAGAAAAGCAAAAAGGACAAGGAGAAGAATATGCGGATGGTGTATGCCGATACAGAAATCAGCCCTGAGGAGAAGATGGCGCTTCTACCAAAGTACAGATTTGCGATCGAGGCATGAATGGGGTGGAATTAGGTGGAGAACTGTTATGCGCGGTTTGACGACAGGCCGTCTTGTTGACCGGCCTTGGGTTTCTGGATCTAGGTGGAGGGTTACAGGTTCTGGACTTCGGTTGTATTATACGAACTGTGAGGCGGAAGTCCAAGCGGTTTCAGGCATGTTTCCTGCCTGTGCAAGTACTTGAATGGGAAAAGGCCCGGACAAATTGCCATGGTGTTGCACCGAATACGTTAACGTATGGGTATCTCATCATACTTCTAACGGGATCTAAGGGTCCCCCAAGGATAATAGGATACCAGTAATCCGTATGTCTTCATACGTGCTCCTTTCTTCAAGATCGTCTGCTTTGATGGCTCGACTGCAGCCGTCCTGGATTCGGTATCTGGCTTGCCAAGACTTGGAGCAAAGGCCCCACACATTCATATACGGTTCTCATTGCACCTCCCTGTGTCTTATTTCTCAGTCCAGGTCTCAACCAATGCAACAATCGAGCTCGATCAGACGAGCTCAGCATGGGCCAATGGAACACCATCCGCCCCCTTCTCTATTGGTGGAATTTCTCAACATGAACTTGCTCGACCACAACTCCGGCTTGTCCTTGCCATGTCCGCCGGCTGCAACCCCGTGCTGGGTCCACGTCGAGAGTTTTACCCGGTGCCTTACGACCGGCGGTGGAAAGGCAGCACCGCAAACTCCATTTCTCATGCGACGGGAACCCGGATTACCTGGGTTTTGCGATGTTGCACCGTAGTGTGTTTTCCAGGTACTGTCAAGGCTGGTGGACTAGGTTATTTGGCGGGCTGCACTGCGATATTTGTGTGCCAATTGACACCCGATGATATGCAGACCGAGATGCGGAGGCGGCCTATAAGGTGCTAATGATGAGCACGCCGCCGCCAGGACCTTACGGACGTCGGCAAGAGATGGGTTTTATGTCGCTCACCCTCACGCGCCGCAGCTTACCGCACATGCCACTTGAATCAGGGCCCGACAACACGGGCTGATAAAGTGGCCCGCAGTTCGCGAGCAACGACAGCTTGCGTTTGGGTTGCTGGCTCTCTGGAGCCTGTCCACATGCCATCGCTTTGAGCACTGTTTCCGGGATGCGATCGTCACAGTTAAAAGCCCCGAACGATGACAACCCATCAACCGATTTTGCATCCACAATGACAAGCACTCGGTGGTTGAACTACGCCCATTATTCTCGGATATGTTCTCCAGTCCTGGTGCTTGGTGGAGGCCAAGCCTAGGTTCTTTGCCGGTTAAACGCCATTTTTAACGCGGTGATGCGACCTCGCTCCGGTGCTCCCGCGTCGCCTGTTTGCGGTACCACAACATTAGCTGCCAAGAGCTCCCTTTGTCAACCGCTGTGGACTGTTATGCAACCCCAATCGACCGTCTAAAAGGTCAATGGAGAAGCGTCAACCTGCGTCCAGCTTCTCCTCTGCAGTACTGGGTCTGTCGATACTCACGCAAAAATTGGTGGCCGTTATGATGGAGTTGAGGCTCCTCTCATCCTGCAGACACTCTAGGGGTTTGCGGACGATCCCCACCAAGGTGCAGGAAGAATCTGGAAGATCACACCTCATGCGGGGAAGCATGCGCGGCAGGGCAACGGTTTTGTTCTGGCTCCAAAGAACAACGACAACCCTTCCTTGCCAAGCCGAGGCCATCCCGGCAGTCCCTACCTCAACCTCGCAACGGACGGCATGAACCCGTCAACAGACCGCTTTGACAGCTCTGGGAGACCCGGGAACCACGCTCCGCCCAAGATCCCTTTATCCGTGGGCCGGCCGCTATCCGGCCCCAAATGGACGGACCCCAGTTCCTGGCTGCTGGGCGTGCGCCTGCCGATCGAGTTTGTTGGAGGAAGGGACTTCGGCATTGCCATCCAACCTCCGGAGCCCCAATACGACCATGGGATTTAATCTGGCTGCCTTAATCTACATCCCGATGGCAGCTGGCCAGCGCCCTCGCCTCGGGATGCCATGCAACCCCTCACTGGAAGCTGTTCCTGCATATCCAAACTGCTGGATATATTACATGACGAAGCTGTCGCGCCGCAGTGAAAATGTGATTCTTGTTTGTCCCTCTTGCTGTCGCGACGCGCCCAATCGCCGAGACAGATCAAATCACGCAGTCGGCTGGTGCTGTAAGTCGTAGTCGTCCTTCAAAGATGGTTGCGTTCAGCGGTAGAGCGGCGGCCGTCTGGCTTGCCTTGACCACCGTGGTCGCGGGCCTCGGCCAAGAGCGTATTGTCTCAATAAACGCCACTGCTGGGGCGTTCCAGGTCGCAGGAGGCCCCGTATCCAAGGGCCAGATTCTTGTGTCGGAGAATGAGTACTGGGGCGTCATTCGAGCTGCTGGCGACCTCGCTCTCGACTTTGGCAGGGTTACGGGCATCAACTATACGCTCAGTAATGGCAAGACCAGCTCGGTTGCGGCCAACTATGCCTACCGTCCTGTTAACAACATGAACAACACTTTCGTGAGTTCTGCTCTAAGGGCTCCCTGTGCGAGGGGCGAACTTTGCTGATACAGAATAGTACGCGACGACTGGAACATCAAACTTCTCTGGACCGGCCTTCGCCGACCCCTCTCCGTCTGACGTTGTCATCATTGCTGGAACCATCGGCCACTCAACCATCATCGACAACCTGATTGCTGCAGGGAAGATCGATGTCTCGGCGACCAAGGGCAAGTGGGAGTCGTTCACGAGCCAGCTTGTCGAGAACCCGGTAAACGGCACTGCAAAGGCCCTGGTCATTGCGGGGAGTGACCCTCGTGGCTCCATCTACGGCATTTACGACATCAGCGAGCAGATTGGTGTCAGCCCGTGGTATTTCTGGACCGATACGCCCCCGAAGCAGAGCAAGAACCATTATGTTATTCTCAACAAGAAGGTTCAGGGGCCGCCGAGCGTCAAGTACCGCGGCTTCTTCCTCAACGATGAGCAGCCGGCTCTCACCAACTGGGTAGCGTAAGTGGGTTTGTAACTGAGATATCTGGGAGTTTGTGGCTTACACATTTTGCAGAACACGATGGCCTGATACCCCGTACGGCGCCGGATATGGCGTTGAGTTCCACAAACTCATCTTCGAGGTCCTCCTCCGTCTCCGCGCAAACTACCTCTGGCCCACGCTCTGGGCCAGCATGTTTGAGGTCGACGACCCTGGCAACCAGCCCCTCGCCGACGCCTATGAGATCGTGCTCGGGACGTCGCATACCGAGCCCCTGATGCGCGCTCAGAACGAATTCGGCAAGTTCTACCAAGGCCCTTGGGCATACAACCTCAACAACAAGACGATCGATGACTACTTCCGCTTCGGCATCCAGCGCGCCAAGCCATACGCTCGCAACAGCTTGTGGACGGTGGGTATGCGCGGCACCGGCGACACGGCTATCGAGGGTCTTGGAGTTGATCACATTGTCGAGATGCTGCAGACTCTCGTCAAGAACCAGCGCCAGCTCATGGCTGAGGGTCTTGGTGTCTCAGATATCACGACCGTTCCTCAGGCATGGTGCCTATACAAGGAGGTCATGTCCTACCTTGAGCACGGCCTCGAGGTCCCTGACGATGTGACGCTGCTCTGGGCTGACGACAACTGGGGAAATGTACGCCGTCTACCGCGTCTGAGCGAGAAGAGTCGCCAGGGTGGTGCTGGTGTTTACTACCACTTTGACTACGTCGGTGACGTTCGCGACTACAAATGGATCAATACCATCCAGCTCGCCAAAACAGCCGAACAGATGCACATGGCGTACTCGCGCGGGGCCGACAGAATCTGGATCGTCAACGTCGGTGACATGAAGGCTCTCGAGCTCCCGATCAACCATTTCTTCGATCTGGCTTACGATACCAAGCGCTGGGGCGTGGACAGCACCGCGGAGTGGACGCGGTTGTGGGCGACTCGCGAGTTTGCACCGGCCTTCGCAGCCGAGATTTCCGAGGTCGTGCAGACGTACAGCATGTACGCCTCCCGACGCAAGTTTGAGCTGGTCGAGCCGTATGTCTACTCCCTCATCAACTACAACGAAGGCGAGGCCGTTCTGAAGCAGTGGTCCGACCTTGTTGTTGCCGCCAAGGCTATCTATGACAAGCTTCCGGCGGCTCTGCAGCCCACTTTCTTCCAGACCGTTCTCCATCCTACGTTGGCTGGTGAGATCGTGCATAGGATCAACATTGGCGGAGCGAAGCAGAATCTTTACGCTGGACAGAAGAGGAACTCGGCCAATGACCTGATCAACTATGTCTTGTCTGTGTCGGACGAGGATGCTGCGTTAACGGAGCGATGGGACGCGCTGCTGGGTGGGAAGTGGCAGCACTTTATGGACCGTAAGTCGAGAGCTCTCTTCGGCGTAGTTGCTGTAACTTGTTCTAACACTGTTCAGAAACGCATCTTGGATATGACGGGTACTGGCAACAGCCGATGAGAAACACCCTTCCCGCCATGATTCACGTTCAGACGAAGTTCCCTTCTCTTGCCGGTCACGTCGGCATCGGCGTCGAGGGCTCCAACGCAACCGTCCAGGGCGACGACAAGTACCACGGAAACTCCAACAACAACCTCGCCATACCGCCTATCGACCCATATGGCCCGTCTACGCGTTACTTTGAGATCTTCTCGCGTGGCACAAAGGAGTGCGAATGGGAAGCTACCCCCTGGCAGCCATGGATCAAACTCTCCCAATACAAGGGCACCGTCGGCGCCAAGGGCTCTGACACCCGCGTGTTCGTATCAGTCGACTGGGCTACCGCCCCCGCAGCTCCGTACTCCGCAACTATCAACATCAACGTCACAACCCCTTGCCGCGGCCTCGACCGCTACGGCTTCCGCCTCCCAATGGTCCAAGTCCCCGTCATCAACCGCGGCGCGCCCTCCACCTTCACCAGCGGCTTCGTCGAATCCGACGGTGTTGTCTCCATCACAGGAACCAACTACCAAGCTCTCATCCCAGCCTCCAAGCCCACCGGCAACGCCACCTATCACAAATTCGCAAACTACGGCCGCACCGGCAGCGGCATCGGTCTTCTTCCTCAAAATCTCGAGAAGCTCACCGTCGACGCTGCCCCCGCCCTCGAATATGACATCTATCTCTTCTCCAACCACTCCGCCGCAAACGTAACCCTCCTCATCTCCCCCGTCCTCAACTACCTAGGCGACGCTGACCCCATCGAATACGCCGTCGCCCTCTACCCCAAGGGAGACACCCCCAAGCCAACACTCGTCCGGCCCGTCGGCCCCAGCGTAGGAGGGAACATGCCTGACGGGTGGGGCGCCGCCGTGGCAGATAGTGTCTGGGGCAGAGTGGGCAGCTACACGAAGAGTAGCTTCCGCGTGCCGAAGGAGGGCGCATATACCTTGCGCGTGTGGGCGCTGATGCCGGGGATTATTGTGCAGAAGGCCATCGTGGATTTGGGCGGTGTGAGGGCGAGTTTCTTTGGGCCGCCGGAGAGCTTCTTGGTTGGGAGGGACACCAAGGGGGCGTATAAGACTTTGAGTTATGGGGATGAGGTTGGGACGTTGGCGGTTGGGAAGACGCCGAAATGAGTGTGAGAGGGAAAGGGGGATGGGGATAAAACGGAAGTAAATTCTAGTACATAGTTTTTAATGATTTGTGTTTATGACTTGGAGCTTTGGATCTCTGTAGGTTTTGAGGAGAATGTGATATTTAGAACTGAGCGCCTTACTTGACTTTCAGGGCCTTCCGGTGGGAGGAACCGCCGTCTGGGCCTTTCTATTGCGTTGGGGTATTTTCTGGATGTTCGCGCAGATCAGGAGTAAACACGGACAGCCCCGGATTCTGTTGGGAGCAATGCTTTTCGTACTCAATACTTGCAGCTACATTATCGAATGCGTGATAATGACGGGTCCGCCCTACAGAGAATAATCCCGAACCTCATCGCACGGCTTCGACTAGCTCGGGCCGGTCGTTGACGGGGATGCGTGCAACGCCAAGTTTCCGAGGTGACATCGACAAGAGATCGCCTGTTTGTTTGGACGGCGCTGACGGCTGATGACAGCTGCGCGACAAGTGCGTGTTTTGCTTCCGCGACTCCAAATTTCAGGGTGCGAAGTGGGGCCAGAATCGCGGTCGCTGCGGAGACCACGGGTAGTTGCAACCAAAACAGCCAAGCCACCAATCCCAGTCCGGGACGGGGGAGCGTCTTGAGAAAATCAAGCAACGTCATCCTCAACTTGTTTTGTACCCCTTCAGCTCGCCTGCTGGCTTGATTGTCTTCGAGACACTTTATTACGACCCAACATTTTCTTCGGTCCCACGACTTATCAGACTGGGATAGCGCGGACGGCACTCTCCAGGCGGACCCTATTGTTTGCGTTTGTTGACTTTCGTCCGCCTGCCACCGATTTGTGGTTCCGACCGGCCACACACCACTTTACGAGGAGGGAAAACGGCGAAACCCGGAGCGTAGAATAAATGCTTAAGGCGCAATGGCGATAGACCCGAATGCGTCCTCCATCACGGTAGCAGGTACGAGAGCTGAGGGCGCATTCGCCGGTCGTAGGAGCACCCCGTTTGCTAACCTAGCCATTTCTAGTCCGAGTGCGACCGTTTACAATTAGAGAGGCCGCTCAACTGTAAGGCACCCGTACCGAGCCCACTTCCATCTTGGGAATCGGGATGGCTAACTTTGTTAGCAGATCCAGGACGGACGATGGGACCCTCTTTCTCGGCGATGGCTCGCTCGCCGCTGCGCCCGCACCGAAGCTACACCAACGCGGCATCAGATCCGTGATCAAAGTGGTGGATGACAGATCTTTGTACGTACCGTGTATAGCTGGGCGATAGGTTGTTTGACGACTTGCTTACCAGCATTGCAGGGTGTTTGACCCCCCAGAAGACAGCCCCGTCCAGAAGTTCTCGCGATCTGTTGTGCCCATGGGCAAGAAGGTCAAGGACCAAATCTTTGGTTTTGATCGGATCTTTGACGAAAATGCCAACCAAGTCGACGTATACGAGGGAACAACAAAGAAGCTACTCGATAGCGTGCTCGACGGTTACAATGCCACAGTCTTCGCCTACGGCGCAACAGGATGCGGCAAGACCCATACGATTACGGGCACGGCGCAGCATCCGGGCATTATCTTCCTGACGATGCAGGAGCTGTTCGAGAAGATTGGGGAGCGGAGCGACGAGAAACAAACCGAGGTTTCGCTGTCCTATTTGGAGATCTACAACGAGACAATCCGGGATTTGCTGGTCCCAGGCGGAAGCAAACAAGGATTGATGCTCAGGGAAGATTTCAACCAGGCAGTCACTGTCGCAGGCCTCTCAAGTCATCACCCGAAAGATGTCCAAGAAGTCATGGATATGATTGTACAGGGCAACGAATTTCGGACGGTTTCGCCAACTGCTGCAAACGCCGTCTCCTCGCGGTCCCATGCCGTGCTGCAGATCAACATCGCACAAAAGGACCGTAATGCCGATGTCAACGAGCCGCATACCATGGCCACGCTCAGCATCATTGACTTGGCAGGTAGCGAGCGAGCGAGCGCCACGAAGAACAGGGGGGAGAGATTGCTCGAAGGTGCAAACATCAACAAGTCATTACTGGCACTCGGTAGCTGTATCAATGCGTTGTGCGACCCGCGGAAGACCAACCATGTCCCGTACCGAAACAGCAAACTCACCCGACTCCTGAAGTTCTCACTCGGAGGCAATTGCAAGACGGTCATGATTGTCTGCGTAAGTCCGTCGAGTGAACACTTCGACGAGACACAGAACACGCTTCGCTATGCAAACCGGGCCAAGAATATCCAGACAAAGGTCACACGCAACGTGTTCAATGTCAACCGTCACGTCAAGGACTTTCTTGTCAAGATCGACGAGCAAATTGCTCTGATCAACGAACTCAAGGCGCAGCAGAAGGACGCCGAGAAGATATCTTTTGCCAAGTTCCAGAAGCAAAACGACAAGAGGGACGCCGCGTTGAGGGAGGGTATGCTGAGGCTCCGCGCAGCCTTCGATAACTCAGCCACCGAACGGCAAGAAAAGGTTTACAACATGAAGCGGCTGAAAGCTTTCGAGAGGAGGATCAGTCTCCTCTCTGCCTGGATCGCGGCCTTCGACGCTGTATGCGACTCTCGGGAGAATGAGAACGGGATGCCATCAAACCTGTTGGCCATGCGGAAAACAGCGCAGGGCATTCTAGCAGAACTGGAAGGCAGCCGGCAGCATCTGCACCAAAGACTTGAGAAGTCGAACTGGGAACGGGCGCTCGATACCGCATTGCACCACAGTCTTGGTCTGCTCCAAGGGGTGGACGGGGCCGCCGATGCTTCCGACCAAGATACTTTGGCGAGAGAAGTCGAGGCTTTGAAGACAACTTTCATGCGAGATGCTTATCGGGAAGTTGTGGAGCAAGACAAGGCTGGTGATTCAGCTATCTTGCAAGTGTTGTTAACCGCCCAGTTTGACATCCTGGCATCTCTCTCTGAGACCCTCGGTATGAATGAGGAGGAGGCCGTGGCACATGCTAAATCCATCATCAAACGCCTCCTTGAGACCGGTTATTCGGCAGCATCGCATGTTGTCAAGCCTGACGGCTCGATGATGCCACTTGAGCTATTCCCTCCCACCAAGAGGGGTACACCAAAGAGGAAGAAGTCCATCAATGTCAACGCAAAGCCACTGGCAATGCCGGTCCTGGCGACGATGTCAGCCGCTCAGCAGCAAGCTATCACTTCGCCGGTAAAGGCGTCCCCACGGCGCCGTAAGGCTGGCGTTGCACGAAAGGGTATTTCTTTTACACCGAAGAAGAAGAACTCTGTTCGATGGCGCGACGATGAAACCGAGACGGGAACGTTGGCCGACTTCGAGAAGACACCCTTAAAATTTCCTTCTCCAAATGAGAACGCAGCTGAGACATCGATTCCCACTCGCCCACCACCGCCGCCCAAGTACCTCAATCACACAAACTCTCCACAGAGCTCCAGTCCATCCCTTACTCCTCCGGATATGACGAGCCTCTACATTGGAAAGCCCAACCGATTTCAAGCAGGGTTCTTGTCCAAGGGACGGCCATCCCAAGGCGGATCTCCGACCCCACCGACAATGACCCTTAACCTGGTATCGTCATCGGATAACGAAGACCGCCCCAGCCCACTCCGCAGTATACCTGTAAGTCGAGCCGCCAACACTTTCTCGCCGCCTCGAAACGGCAGTCCCCATTCCTCCCAAATCCTTTGCACGTTGGACGAGAACGAGCCCCCGCGGCCCAGTTCCACCTCTGAAGGCGTCTCGGGATCTGGATCTGGCTCCGACTCAGAGAACACCTCCATCGACCCGCTAAAATTGCGGTCAGCACTGCACTTGGCCAAAAATCGCAATCGGCTTTCCTCCATGTCGGGGACCGTGACGGCGCAGGCAAAACGGCTTTCCTCTGCTGGCTCCAACCCGGGCCACGGCCACCACCGTGGCTCGGCGAGCTACTCGGGTCCGCTCGCTAGCTCAACCAACGGCATCTCCCGCCACCGGCGGGGGAGCTCCGAGCGCCGCAAATCCCCGCCTATCACTTGTTCCCCTCCGTCTGTCTTCATGATCAACAATGACTCATTCACCGGAGGATCGAGATCTTTAACACCAGGACAGGCACGACGGATGAACATGGGCGGCAGCGTACGACTGGAGAGTAATATCAGCCCGCAGCGCGGTGAGCGCCTCGATGGGAAAGCTAGAAGAATCACGATCGGTAGCGCGGGTATGGCAGCTGCTGGGTCCGGCGGCGCGATCAGACCACCTCGCCCTAGTGTGGCGGCGTGGCGATAGGCAGCGCTGGAATGTGGCATGTTGTTTGATGGATTGGTTAGGAGTTGTGGATGATGACTGGACATGGGATGGGCTGGAATATGGAACCCTTGCATACCGCTCGCGATAGCCCGCCATGACTTTCTACGTACGGTTGGAGTTGCGTGTTACTGTTTTCTAATCCGCCATCTATTGGCGAGAGGGGCTGGACTTTCTGGCTTTTTGCCTACTTCTTGCGGGACATTGGTTTGGTTCCGCTCTGTCATTGTTACATAGGAAATGTTTGGTCATGACGGGTTCAGGCTCATGGGATATTGAGTTCTGTGTACACTTATGAGGAGGAACATGATATTAAGGATGTTTACATTACCATGATTCGTTGTTTTCGATACTGGTTTGAGGCTTCAGACAGCGCCGTGGAGACTGTAACCAGCACCACGAGTGACGAGACGGAGAGTTAATAAGGTGGGATTAATTTCCTCACCTAGAAGCTACCTAACAAAACAGATTCCGTCTGAATGTGACTCCTTGAGAAACGCAAACGGTGGACGAACAATCGTGGAGATCATTTTCTGGCTCAAGAACGATCAACGCAGCCTCGGACAGTATGAGACATCGACGTCAGCTGTCCAATAGCTGGGCCTCCCAAACATGATGGACCGACGTCTGCTCCCCTCGTCCGCTACCCCCTACCCGGATCATAACACCAAATGCTAAAAATATACCCCTTCAGACCAAAAAGCGCCGACCCAGATATCCTCCATTTTTAGTTTCGTCAAATCGTTGGTGTTCCCAGTATACCGTGGTCGTGTCAATGGCCCCGCTTACCACTGTTTGTCCGTCCTCTTGTTCTCCATAACAAGTATGGTCTCGCGAAAATGAAAGAGATCCTTCACTTAACTGAGCTCTGCTGAGACGTTCACCTTGAACTTCACCTCAAGTTGGTCTACAACTGCATCCAGCACATCCAGCTCGTCCCCGTTCAGCCCAGGTCCCTTGGGGGCACGGTGTATCGGAAAAGTGTAGTTCCCGAAAGAGTCCCTCTCACGTGTCAGCTCCGGGAATTTGCCGTCACGGCCTACAACCTCTGCTAACTGCGCGGTAAATATGTTGAGAGGCTCATCACCCAGCGCCCTGAACTCCCGAAAAGTGAGGCCGCCAGTGGCGATCGAATCGATCCAATCCGAGGCATGGTTCGAGACGACTGTGCTGACCACACTTTTCAGGGTTTCGTATCGTGCGCCAAGAACTGCGGCCCACTCGCTAAGTGGGAGCGCGACGTGCTTGTTGGAAGCGGTGAAGTGAAGTCGGTCGAGGGAGTGCTGCAAAGCATCCTTGAGTAGATAAAGATCACGACGGAGGTTCCAGATGCGGTCGCTGGTATCCTTATCGAAGGGTTGTTTGGCGGTCGTGTCAGTAGGGACAGGTATGGGCTGTGGGGGAGGGAGAGGGGGAGGGACGCTGGCGGAGTAGAAGAGAGAACGCCGGGGGATGTTGATTGGGGCGGATGGTGATTGACAAGCGGCGGACTTCTCTTGGCGTTGGGGATGGGTGCCGCAGTCAACAAAGGATTGGAAGCCCAGAACGTTGCTTGGATGAAGTGAAGGATATTCGGGTGGCGACTTGGTGGCCGGAAAAGCGAGGTGCTGGGTGTGGAAATCGTCGAAGTCACTGTTGCGTTGTTAGCACTACCCTTTAGGTGATGGCGGAAGGAAAAGGCTGGTACTCACGCCTGTAGGATGGGCAAGAATTCGTGCATCCTGTTTTTGTACTCGGCTAACTCGTCCCAGATCCGCTCAAGGTCTGATCTCCGGCCATAGACATCAACGTACCACGGGACTTTGGGCTTCCGGTGGCTCTGCTGGGGCACTGGCTCCCTGCTGAGTCTCTGAGTCTCCGCAAGAAGACCCAAGACTTTGACGCGTACCGCTGAAAGCCACTCGCCCAAACCTGAATCGAGTGGAATGTTGATTTCATCTTTGGAGGTCCTGACGTATCCAGCTATTATTGGGTGAATGCGCGACAACTGTGACCGCAACTCCATGCAAATATTGACGGACGGATTGGTCAGCTCCTCTCCCAGGATGGGCGTTCCCTTGACAATGCGGACCGTGTCCTCGATAATGCCACAGACGGACTGATGTGTCTTGCTCAGAAACACAGGATCGGTATCCCGCGAACCACTTTCGAGGATTTCATCGACCGATTCGGTGGCTTCGCCAGCCTCGTCTCCTTGTCCGTCGCTGATATTGTCTGAAGGGGGGTCCTGAAAGGGATCCTCAAGATGCTCAGCGGCCCCTTTCTGCGTCACTTTATTCCCCCTCGCTACACCTCGCGAGCTCGACCCGACACCAGTGTTGACATCGGGACCATTGTAGATATCAAGAGGGTCGTGGGTGTTGGGGGACTTGGAGGTGGATTTGGTCTCCGCTTGCTTCTTAACCGCGGACAGGGATGTGTCTGGGGCAGATGTGGAGGTGCCGAGCTCGGGGGTTTCTTGCGCTTTGGTGCTTTCGGTCTCGGACAAGGGGAGTGAGACAACGGAGAGGTTGTCGTCGCCGATATCCTCCCAATCCTCGGAAATGAGGTTGTCACGAGACGCCATTGTGTTGAACGCAGGCTGTGAGGAATTCGATGACGGAACTCAGGTGTTTCGATGAAGATGTTGTATCGGAGAAAGGATGGAAGAAATGGAAAAGCCGTCTGCCTATTTTAATTATTATTAGCTTTTACAACCTGGCCAGATATGGGAACGGAAGCAAACCTTGTCAATCTGTTAGCAGATAGAAGCCTTCTGGCAGACTTGTTGGAGGGCCAGGTACCATTGATGCCCCGCTCTCTTCTGCCGACGATCCACCCAAAGCACTGCGCTTCTCCTATCCGAACCAACGTACCAAACTCCGACCACCAGGGCGCTGCTTCTATGGGACTTTCCAGGTTGATGAGAGGCAAGCTGAACGAGGCGTGTCGCGGAGCCTTGTCGTTGCACAGCGTCGAGACACACACGGCAGAGCCTGAAGGGACTCGAACGTAGGGAAGACAACCGAGACGTACAGACTAGATGCAGGGAAGAAGGAGGACGGGCACCCGGGTCAAGGGTGACCTAGCTCTTCTCGTTCTGATCCCAACAGTCAACTGTCGCCTTTTTTGCAAACTCGGAGGCCCCGCCACAGGCACCAGCTGCTCAGCTTGAGCTGACCCAACGGGGTCGAGGATAAAGTGGGGGATGGTGTCTGATCGTTGCACTTGCCTTCCGCGTAGACGAACAAGTTTCAACCCAACGTAGCAGAAGACAAAGTTATTATTGTGGCTAAACCATAGAAACAAAATCTGGAGCCTTCAAAGGATGCGATGATCGAAACGGAAGCAGACGACCATCAGCTGCACTGCGCCGGAGAATCGGCAACCTCCTTCAACGCTTATCTGCAGCCCTGTGCCTCGTAAGGTGGGCGGCCTTGGCATCACCCCGCACCTGCTCAGCCAAGCCGGGCAAGAGCGCACGGCCCTGGGTCCACTGGTGGGCAAGGGCGGCAGGGGTACGCGCCGGAGGGTTAGGGTCAGCTGGATCGACAACCACTTCGATCCGGATTCGCATTATTTGCATTGCATTCGTGCTATGAACAAAGAAACACCAGAAGGATTGCCCCTGCCTTGACTCCGGGCTCCATACATCAGACTCCTCCCCAAAACATTACTCAAGTTACACGACCTCTTCCTCATCCAAGAAGCCCAAACCACTATCGTACCTCCTCCGCTTCTTCCCTCTGCCCCTCTTCGCCAACTCGCCCGAGAGCAATCCAGCCGTGCTCGACTCTGTCTCTTCCCCAGGAGTGGCTACTGCGCTGATTTCATCCTCATCTCCCAGGCCACTATCTCGCCTCAAATCGCCAAGCCCTGAACTTCTCCTCGGCTTCTTGGGCGTCCCGACCAGAAAACCTTCACTCATCCGCACGACCCTCTCCAGCTCCGCCTTCATCGAGTCCATCACCTCCTTAGCCTTTCGCCTGTCCACCTCCCTCTTGGACCCCAATTCGACATTATCGGCAGTGAGCTTATCGTTTAGGCCTGTGAGCCGTCCGTTCTCAACCCGCAGCTGTCGGATCGTCTCATGTGCCGTCCGCAGCGACTCGTTGACACGGTCAATCTCCAAACGCAGCTCCGCTACGCGCGCGTCCCTGAGGGCGAGGGCCTGGCCTTGTGTCTTGCTCAGCTTCGCGGCGTCTGAGTTGTTGCTCGAACGCATGTCCTCAAGCGCCTTGGCGTGCGCTGTCTGCATTGTGCCGAGTTGACCCTGAAGAGATGATGTTTGCTCAACAGCGGCAAGGAGTTTGGCCTCGAGATCAGTGATGGTGGATGTCTTTTGCTCTATCTCCTCTGCCCGCTGCTTGGAGGCTTCCTCATGGGCAGCCTGATCTTGGTTTCGCCCCGTGTTGGAAGTTTCAAGTTCGGTCTCCATGCGCTGGACGAGCGACTCAAGCTCTGATACGTCACGGGTATATCGCTGCACCGCTCCCTTGAGACGTTCCAACCCAACCTCGAGCTCGGCGATACGAGCGTCTTTTTGAAGAACTTCGGATTCCATGCGGTGGACCTCCGTGTCGAGTATCCCCATAGCATCGACGCGAGCGCTTAGTTGCTGCCGGAGTGACAGCTCGATTGAGTGGTACTCGTCGATTGAGTCATCGGCCTCGCGGTTCCTCTTGGCGAGGTCTCGGAGCCTGTCGAGGATGAGGTCTAGGACTGCTGCACCGGCCGAGGTGAGAGGCAGTGTTACCTCACCCGGCGCGAGATATTCCAGCTCGAGTCGTGCAGCCCGGAAAGCGGATGAAAGTGATGTGACGATCTCTGATGCGTCTGATCCTGGGAAACCGAGACCGCTAAGAGACTTATTAAGGTCGAGAAGGGCTGCGGTGCGGTCTGACAGTGTCTGGAGCACCATGGCAAGTCGGCCATCGATGTCGGAGTGTGAACTTGAGAAGCTCGCTGAGGATACTGCCACTGGAGCTAGTGGTGTGTACGGAGACAGCTTATCCGACAGACGTGACGCCAACGACGTGTAGGACTCCAGCCTGGTGGTGAGCTTGCATACTTCAAGCTGAAGCGATGCAAGCTCGTCTTCCATCTCCTGTTTCTCGGGATCGGGAAGCGACGCCTGAACGCCAATATGCGAGCAAGGGGTAGAAGGCAAGTGGAAGTGTCGCGAGCATGGGGTCAGCGGTGCGGCCGCCGGGCTCGTCGTGGGTGGTGTAGGGAATGATGCGCGAGCTTTACGGCTTGGGGTGCTGCAGGCAAGGTCGGCAATGGTGGTTTGGCCGAATACGTCATCAGCTTCGTCGGCATCCAGATCCATGAAGTCGTCGGAGAAGGGATCCCGTGCCGCCATCGTCCAGTTGCAACTGGGGCTGCTGGGAATCATCTGCTGTTGCATCCCAGCACGAGCGGCCAGCTCGTTTTTGAGGGCGTTGACTTGCTGCTCGAGGTCCCATACTCTGTCTGTATCGACCTCGATCGTCTCGTCGTGAAGGCGGTGGATCTCCTCGTCCTTTTCCGCCAGCTCTCTCTTCAGTCGGTCTATCTCGTTTTTGGTTTCTTGCGCCCTCTTCTTCCTCTCTGTATAGATGACGTTCATCTCCTCGCTTAGTCCATTACGCCTGATGCGACGCTTGACTCGTCCGTCGAGGACCTGGCGGAGAGGGAGAAAACGGATCTGGGTAGACGGTGAGATCGGGTCGTCAAAGCCATCATCAACAGGCCCAAGACGCGACAACCGGGCCGGTGTCGAATGTCGTCTGGAGCTCTTGGGTATCAGCGACGTCCGCCGAATCATTGGTGTAAGGCCGGTTGAGAGTTCATCGTCCAGGTTGGTGATAGCCGGTCCTGGGTCTGAGAAGCGCACCCTCTTCCTAGACTTCGACTTCCGTCCGGGCGTGGAAGAAGAAGAAGCAGAAAAATCCCCTGGTGCCGCGGTATCCCGGCTGACGTCCGTCTGCTGTGTATGCAGCCCAACACCGCTTCTTCGGGTGCGCCGCAAAGCAAGGGGGAGCTGCGATTCGTCCGACATCTTGCTTTGTCGCCAAAAGTCCAAACCAAACAAAGCATCAAAACAAAATGTTGGGAGCTCGACACTTTTTATCGAAATGTACAATCGCGATGCAGCATTCACACAGCAAACAATCCCAGGACGGGGCCGTTGTCATCCCCACCAAAATGCCCTCCAATGTTTATTTATTTCCGCTTTGGGCAAGTGGGGGGGCCGTCTCGACGCGACCTCCCTGGCGTTGCACGGATTCGACGCTCGAGATCCAATCATTTCGGGCGAACCGGGATTCTTCCAAACCACCATCCCGCCACCCCAATGCTGCATCATTTCGTCTTTTCTTTTGTCGATGAGTCAACGGATCAGGCGAACGCTTCCAGCGCACTTGGCAAGGGTGGATCGGACGGAGGCAGCGCGATACGACTTCTTTGGGCATTTCCAGCGGTGAGAGGCCTAAAATTGCAGGGGATATCATCCACCGTGAATGCGCCCGCAGTTCAACCACCGTAATTTTCACATACTCTGGGTTGGAAGCTTGGGAGCTCTTTTACGATAGGACTTGGCGCGAGCGCCCTTGAACTCGCTCTGGATGGCACCAAGAAGCAGCCCGTTGGGGGCATCCCTTTGCATTTGTCACGGAGTTGCAGGCTCCCACGTCTCAACCTCCTTTCTCAACCCCCGTTCTCACCACGCGACGCATCATGCCAGTTCCCATACCTGACTCAACCCCATTGCCCCGACAGCCCAATAAAACGGGAAACTTGATGGACCTGGTGTCATACCTATGCAATTACACACCCCATTTGAAGGAACTCAGCTCTGCTGATAATTCTCCCACATCCTTAACATCAGGCAAACTCAAGTGTTTGCACGCTTTGTTGGCTTGTTCCCTAGGCGACAAGACATATTTCGTGTATTTCACATCAGTCAGAGTGCCCATGTTTAACCCCAGCATCCATGCCATTCAACCAGCTAATAATGGGACACATTCTTAGACAATGGAGCCCAATACATCATACCTATGTATTGAGCCCAAGTCAAATACGGCGATCGTTGTGTGCCTACATTCTGTCTGACATCATGGTTAGCTCGCGATTACTGAGAAGATCATCTCTGTGACCTCCAGGTTAAAGGGGCTTTTTGACACGCACATCCATCTGGGTATTCGCTCCAAAACACATTAACAAACTCTTCCATTTCCTGTTGACTACGATACAATCTCACCGAAGGTAGTCTAATGCGGTATCCGCTTCGCTACTCCTACTCCCCACCAAATTTCAGAATTCCTGCTCATAGACTCAGTCACGTCGACCGAGAAGGTGGTTTATCAGGTACAGAGTGACAGCTCTTTCACAAAGTACACACTAAGCGGTTTCAAAGCACAAAATTGCTACAAAAACCTAAATGACTTCACGACACAGGGGTTAAAGGGCGTGATCCAGCAGCATTTGATCTAGGCCGCTCGTCCAACACCTGAAATTGTCACACCATTCATCTCTGTGTTCGGAAATCTAGGTAGGTTTTTACATCCGGCCTTTTGTTGCTTAGGTAGTTCAAAGTGGCTTCTATGGCTCTATGACCTTTGCCTCTAACACGCGAATGCAGGTGATGCTCTCACGCGAGCATCCCAATTGCGTGACCTAGGACACACCGGTATTCATTGCTGAATTCAAACTTCCACGTCCAGAAGAAAATTTTCTGCCGTTGAGGTAATTCAATGGCGGTCGGTTGATGAAGGGGAGAGCCGGGGAAGGAGCCATCACGCCGAATGGCTTGCCGTTCATGAGATCCCACGCGAGCTGATCACCAATACCTATCTTGCTGGAGGGCTACCATGAATTCGCCTGCTTTTACGAAGTCTCTTTGTGGGAGCTTCTAGCCCTGATATGGTGGATCTCTCATCTGACTTTTGTTTCTTTTTCAAACTTCATCATGTTGCAAATCATTCAACATACACGCGCATCTGTGATTGCGTCGTTTGTTTAAGAGTTATGGGAGATGCAGGTACCTAATATACAAATGCAATTTCCAAAAGTCAGTCACCAGCCCCTCTCACTTGAAAGCATGCACACAGACATAAACGCCTCCCCACATGCCACGACAGTCATCTAGCACCCCCGGATTCAGCGCATAAAACTGCGCCATAGTCAGCCCGTTCTTCTTGAGCAAGTCCGAGCATGACTCGCCGTTGCTGACGAGGTAGAACTTGTCGCAGTTTGGCGTCATGCCGCCCGGCTGTGTTGGTGTGGGCGTGCTGATTCCATTCCCCGTTGTGGTTGTAGTACTAGAAGTAGTAGTGGTTTTGGTTGGCGAAGCAGTAGTAGGGGGTTTGGTGGTGGTCTGCCCAATCAGACCGACGCAGTACCACGTGTCGGCCCACATGTTGCTGCAGGTCTCGCCGATGCCCTTGTTCCAAGCGTAGAAGTCTGGGAGGGTGATGCCGTTCTCATTGGTGACGTCGAAGCAGCCCTGTCCTTGCTTGGTCTTGTAGAATTTGGCGCAGTTGGTGACCATACCGGATTGGGTGGGTAAGGGCGTGGTGACGCCGTTGCCGGTGGTGGTGGTGGTGGTGCCGGTGGTAGTTTTTGTGCCCGTGGAGGCAACGGTGGTGCTGGTGGTGCCGCCGATGATGCCGATCTGTGGCAGGTTGTTAATTTGAAGGAAAGTGAGACGATGCGCAGGGAATGAGCGAGTTAATACGTACGCAATAATAGGTATTAGCCCACAGATGCTCGCAGTTATCGCCGACGCCCTTGTTCCAGGCATAAAAGTCCGGCAGGGAGATGCCGGCATTGTTCGCAACGTCCCAGCAGCCACCGCCAGTGACGAGGACGAACTTGTTGCAGTTTCCCACCATACCGGATTGCGTGGGAAGGGGCGTTGTGACGCCGTTGCCTCCAGTGGGAGTCGGGGCCGTGCTCGTGGTTGTCACGGGCGGAGCCGCACCCCAGTTACGCTCCACGCAGTAGGACTGCCCCGTCTTCATCTTGCATGCCAAGCCGAGCGAGGGGTTGTACACATCCTGGAAGTCGGAGAGAGTGATGAAGTTCGCCGAGGCCACAGCAGCACAGGTGTCGCCCGAAGAGGCGACGATCCAGGCCGAGCAGTCCGACACCGTCGTGGAATCAGCCGTCGTCGGGGGATCCACGAGGTACCCCGTCACCAAGACTGGGAGCCCGAGGACAACGGCACCGGCCACCGGACAGGTCGGGATTTTCATGGCTGCGTTGATAATGGGTAAATTGAGCAATTTCAACCAAATCAAAGACTTATGTGATTACAGCGAACAGAACAAAACCGCAACTTGCAGAATCAACGGGACTGGTAATAAACCTGGAACCCAAGGGACTGGCCTACGAGCCGTGTCTTAATATCTAGGTATGTACGCGTCCTATCTCTGCTAGCCACCAACGAGCATTCGTCAGCTGGACCAGCGAGTATATGTTCCCCAGGTTGGCCCAACAGTCACTGCGATAGAGACAACCCCGGAGTGCATCGAAGAAGTACGCGGCAGTGAGCCTTGCAATCTTCGAGCGCTTACCTACCTACCTTAGGTAGTGAAGATACGACCTCGTATGTGGGCGCGGCTCGGCTGGACTATCGAAATCGTCGCCAACAAAATTGTCATTGACACGATCCGTGTACCATTCCGGCATCGTAGGATGCGGCGCACGCACTTTGAGTAATAGCTCGTGCGACACCACGCTCTGGCTAATATCAATTCCGCGCACATGATGACAGAGCCAACCATCTGGACTGCGGCGCAGGTAAATTATGTATTCCAACGATTTATTTCCTTTGATAGCTGATCGCCTTATCATTGGGGGGGCATGGTTGAACCAACAACTCGCGACCTGCCTGTCTGAGGTAGGTCGCGCAAACCTCGGGAAAGACGGCAATACACTGTGCCGGCAACAAGGCAGCTTGTCTGGCCACTGGCAATTCCTGCCCCGGCCCTCATCGGGCGCTCTTTCCTCGCATGACTGAAAGTGCAACTCACGACTAGACCACCATTTTCACTCGTTTGACTTTCTTTCCGTCTTCTTCCTGGCTTTTTGTTCTCATCCCGGATGTTCGCCGGACGTTCGCCATGAGAGGACTGCTCACGCTCAGCGTCCTGGCAGGGGCTTGCTTTGCCCTGGGCCAGGCCCAACTATCACAGGAGCCGCCACATGTGTTTCGTCGCGGTCCTGAGCCCAGTTTCGACGGTACAGCGCTAGAGTACTCCTCTCAGGGGGTCGTCATCAAACGAGACACTGGTAACATAGCGTCGAGCAGCCTCTTCAACAAGCGCCAACTCGCAGTTACACGCACTAAGCGTCAAGGACACACCAAGCGGCAGGGACTAGGACCTCCTGACCCGGGCGCGGATCCGAGTGATGCTGATATGAGTTTTGGGGCGCCATTGAATCCGAATCCGGACTGTTTCACGTGCCCTAGCGGTCCTGATGATTTCAAAAGTGCCAAAGATATTCTCAAGGTTTTCACCACGGAATACTTTAAAGGGCACGGAAAATGTGAGTAGCCCCAATCCGCATCTTCCGTGACATGGACTAGATTTTGCCTGTATGATGTAGCTAACACCGACGTCAAGTGAAGTATGGGCAACTAAAAGACAAGTGCGTCTTCTACACCAGGGGGCTGCAAAGAGACGGCCCCATTCAGCTCAGCAAGAAGGCAACGCAGGTAGCGTGCAGACATAGCAAGTACTCAATCTGGCATCTCTGGACGAACAAAATCGACGAGGGTGCAGACCCAAAGAACAGAATCAATCATTATGGCCCATACCTGGATGGTAACAGACTTCGCCCCCTTACCACGACGGAGGTCGACGACCCACCGCCGGGACAGCTCAAGAGACGACCGTACGTCATCGAGTACTTTGAGAACATGAGTCGGGCCCTGGCGCAGATGTGCACGGGTACCATCTACCTTTACACCACCGAGCCGACAAACCTGGAGATCTTTTATAGCTGGTTTGAGCTGGACCCGGGAGGCAGACCCCTTTGGCCCAACATTTGGGCAACAACCGAGTCCACGGAACTACTCACCAGAATCAAACGAGATATCGGAGACCTGATCACCATCGACGCCAAATCTAATGCGAATACGCCGCCGGCTTACAGGATTGAGTGGGACAGCTGGAAGAATCTTGGTGATGGCCACCTTCGCCGAGACCAAGTGGGAAACTACTCGGATGGCAGCCTGCCACCTGGCGTGGTCCCATATGACCTGAGTGCGGAGCTCTGGGGGCCCAAGACAGAAGAAGAGACCGCCAGCCTTGCACGCCGAGCTGTTGATTTCTGCCTTCCATTCGAGCCTGAGGAGCCTGACGGTATCAACTTCTTTGCGTGAGCACAAAAGGGTTTCCCAGGGGTATTTTTACCCAACCCGTGATAGTTACATGTAGAAATCTTTTCAGGCAGCTTGTATATTTTTGCGTTGGCGTAGCTGGTTCGTAATTTAGTCTTTCTATTCCCACAGCTTGAATACCTAGATAAATTCGCATCAGGGCAATTCAAAGTTCTTATACAGTGCCACACAAACCATGGGCAATGCAGGTGTGAGCCGTTTAAAGCTCCGCGCATTCAGTATTGAAACTATGTTGATGGATATATCATCGGTCCATACCTACCCCCTTCGACTCAGCCGCCCCATCTCACTCTCAATACGCTCAGCGACTGCCACATGTCCATATTCCCGCGCTATCTGGCTAGGAAGCTTCCCTCCATGCCCATGCATGGTGCCCTGCGCACCAAACTCAAGCAGCAACTCGACCATCTCCATGTCCCCGCGCTCAGCCGCGATCCACAAGACGGTGCCATCTTGGTACCGCGAGTAGGGCGTGCGTTCGCCCCACTGGCTCATCCAAGCGCGCGAATTGACGTAGCAGCCGTGGTCCAGCACGAGGCGCATGACCTTCACTCGGTCCGCATACCCCGGCGCAGAGGCTTCGACCATGGCGAGCGGCATTAGGATGGAGGTAGCGTTGCGGTCCTTGAAGCCGCTGGGGGGGAAGCACGTTTTGATGATAATCTCGGCCGTGGCGAGACTGCAGGGGATGGCCCGGTAGGTCTCAAAACCGTACTGCGCACCGTCAATTGTGGTTAGTAGTTGTGCGATTGTGCGCGCCTTAAGAGCGATGTCCATGTCGCTGAGGGCGGTTAGTAGGTCTGCGACCGTGGTTGAGGACCGGAGCGCCTCGTCGTGGGGCGTCCAGTCTTCAAGAAGGCGTATCACCGCAAGGCGCAGGTCCCAGTATCGGTCCGGGTCTGCGGCAGCGTCGGCGGAGCCCGGCGTCGGACGATGCAGGTGAGCCCAGCCGTTGGTGCTGCTGCGCAGGATGGCGGCCCACATCCGAATGAGCGTGAGGCGGGTGTTGCCGTTAGTGAATTCGAGAGGAGACTTTAAGGGGGACCGGAAGCTGGCAAAACTGTCGAAGGATGGGATTTCTGGTGTGGTGTATGTTGCGACGAGGTATTCGAGGGTCGCGACGTGGTGGCGGACATAGGCGACGACAGCGAGAAGATCGATCCATTCGGGCGCGAGGGAGGGGGTGGTGTTGGTGAGTTCGGTGCGGAGGGTGTCGACGTCGTCTCCGTTGTACACCTGGAGACAGAGTCGCTTGAGATTGGGAGCGTCTGCAGCCAACAAGCATCGGTGTTAGGATCCGAGCTTGGTCGGGGATCAGATCGCAGTGGGGGTTGTTCGGAGATAGGGGTAAAACGGAAATAATATTGGAACTTGCCTAACGTCTCGAATGGCTTGAGATCGTCGTTCTGGAGCCGGAATTCTACAACGCTGGGGATGGGGTCGGTCACGTCGCCTTCGCCTTCGACTGCGGTAGCACCGAGGGCGGAACCATGCCCGTTTGCACGGGCCTCGAGCTGACCGACAAGCCGGGAGAAGTACTGTTCTGGATCGTTGATTCGGAGCATGGCCGGTAATCTCGGGATGTGTTTCTGGATCAGTGAGAATGCCTTGTAGAGCGAAGGATTACACAAAGGGAATGGGGGGGTAAGCAGTAAAAGTCTGCGGAATAAATCCGCACAAAATATGAGCACTTGAGTACCTCAATGCATGAAAGGGAGTACTGGGAAAATCCTACGGGTATTGGTCTGACCAACAACCTGGAAGCGTCTTGTTGGACGTGTTGGTATTACTAGGCAAAATCCACGGAAAGCAACCCGGCGGCACAGCCACACACCCGCATCCAACGATCTTGCGTAGCTGTAACTACCGCCTGCGTCTTCTGATCTGACTCTTCCACTATGTTGAGCAACACGGGATGGATGCCTTAGGCAGCAATTTGCACCTTCCTCCTTTGGTCACTGGGCCTTGATTTCATGCAACCCCACAGATCGATGAATCAAGCCTCGTTGAAACCAACTCCCGCTTTATCTCCCTAATCACCACCTACCGATTGGACAGTTCGCCAAAACTACGTACCCGCGCGGCGGGATATCAAGGGAACCCAGGATGGAAGCTCGGTATCCCAACACACAGGTCGTAGCCCCTTACCGCGCCGGTGCCTGCCCCTGCGTTAGCCTGCAATCCAACTGTGCGATTTGGACGGGAACTTACAGTTAGACCCCAGCGAGGGATTCCACGCCACGAACCGCGCGTGTTCCAACTTGTACTTTGCCTCGAACGTCGGACAGAGTGATACTGTCGTTGGTAATGGTATCAGCTGGGTACTCTCCCGTCCCCAACGAAGACGATAAAGAAGGATGGCAAAGGTAAGAAAAGAAAACTCACGGTCAGCCCTGTCTGCCGTGGCCCAGTACGCGCAGTTCCCCGTGGTATCCGGGCTCTTGAAGTGGCTCGCAGCAACGCAGTATGACGTACCGGTGCCGTACCCTGAGCACGATGTGGCGTTCACACCCGAGTTCCATGCAGCAAGCGCCGCGGTGGTGATATTGTACGCGCCGGCAAATTCTTTGCACGAGCCGAACCGCGGCTCGGCGACGGCCGTCATGGAGCAGTTGGTCACGATGCCCGTCGCGTTTTGGAAGGTCGGCTGTACGCAGTACTTCTGGCTGCTGAGCATTACGCACGGCGACGCCGTCCCGCTCGTGGCGTTGATATCAGGGTTCCAATCCAGAAGATTTGTGACGGTTATGCCATACGCCTTCGCCACGTCCTCGCACGAGTAGCTCCACGTGCCATTGTGAGGGTCGAGCAGCACCGGTGGTGTGGCGTACACATGGCAGTCCATGCGGGATCCGTTTGCGAACGGCGTGGTATATCCCAGGTTGGGGAACGGGTCGTTCTCCAGAGGCATTCCCGCCGTAGCCGAGGGCAGGTTTGAGAAGGCCGTGCCCGTCATGGTGAAGATGGTGTCGATCTTGGAAGTGCTTGTCGAGGTGACGGGGAACGGGTCCACCCACGCACCGCCGGGTGCGGATATGCAGAGGACCATGGCCTTGTCGATTACCTTCGCGATATTGCCGCAAAGCTCGCCGACCTCGGGGTTCCACGAGACAATCTGCGCAAAGGATACCTCGTTGGCGGCTGCAATCCTGTTGCATGTGTCTCCGAGCCGCGGTGCGTACGGCTTGCATTTAAGACGGTCCGGGATGCATATGGTCGACCCGGCCTTGGGGAAGGACCGGCAATAGGCCACCAGGCTGTTGGCCTCGAGCAGCTGCGTCGTGCTGAAACCTTGCGCCATGGCGATTGACTGGCATGTGTCTCCGGATTTGATGGTGTAAGTTGTTCCTTGGCAGCCGGTAGCGGGGGGTGTGGTTGATGCGCTGGCGACCGGTCAGTTCAATGTTGTGGGAGAGACAGATCAGCACTTGGAAAGGGCAGCTCTCACGGGATAGACCATGTCGTCTTGGTCGGCGACGTCACGGCGATGGTCGTCTTACATGTCACCTGCAGTTTTGACAGGATGGTCGAGGACTCGGGCGCCGATGAGTAGGGCATCCCCAGCACCTGCGCGAGACTTGAAAAGAAGCACCCGTCGCACATCGCCGTGGCCGGCAGCTCCGGCAGTCCACTTGACCGTGTCTGGCCGATGGGATCAATACCCAGCGCATCACGCATCACGGCATTGCAGTACTTCCCTGCCGAGTTCTTCAAGCACATGCTCTGGAACTTTTCGTAGACGGGCTCGATGTTATACAGCGGGAGGTAAAGCAGCCCGTTTCCTCCATCATATCTCGATGTCCCACATGCTCCTGTCACCCGGCGCAGGTATGTAGACCAAGCGTTGGTGCAGGTGGTCCCGCAGACAGAGGCAAGCGTATCATCGCTCTGCGAGTTGTCGCTGTCGACGCTCAGGAGCATCGGATCACAGGCAATTGCTTGGTTGAGAACCTGAATACATGTCGACGACAGGCCATCGATGGGTGTGGTAATGTTGAAGATGTAAAGCTGCTGCTGGGTTTGAGCGGTGACGCCCAGGGCCCACAGGAAGGGCAATAGAAGGACTGCTCTGACTGAAGCCATTGTCGATGTGTCATTGAGGTCCCAAGATACGGACAAGAAGGAAAGCGAGACCGATAATGGGCGCAAAGAACGAGAGTGAGACCACAGTCGAGGGAAGTTAGCACGGATCCCGCGCTTCTCCTCTCCAAGCCACTGGGAGACTAGCACAGAGAGCATGAGGAGAAACAATCAGCCCGAGAAACACAGGAGCTGGGAAGCGAATCCATCGCCGGCAGAACGAAATTGAAATGCCCAACCTGAAAAATTGGGGATTCGGTTCGAAATACGCCGTGGTTAAAAGCCACCCAACGGCCTTGTATCAATATGTAGCACTGTTACACGAGCTCCCACACGGCAGACTTTTAATGCCACCCCGCCTGTGGATGCAACCGTGTAAGTGAAAATGCCTGTCAGGGGCACATACTCGGATTGAGGTATCTCTGGACACCCTCACTTCTGCCCCCTTTCCCATCCCAATTGCTTCCGCACGGTCTGCAGCAGTTTGCGCAAGATCTACCCCCCTTTCCTTATCGATTGAAGCCCGGTTTACCCTTCGTTACTGTCCATCGTTGACTCCCTCTTTTGTGCCAGTGCTTTGTTTGCTGCAAGTGGTAAGTAGCCGCAACAGAGACACATCGCCGCCACTATGGCGCAGCCATCATCAGGGACAGGAACCCGACTGCTGTACTTGTTGATATCCATCATCTGCCTTCACGCCACTTTTGACCGAAATGCCCTTGTGCATGCAGCGGACGAGGAATGCGGCAAACAGGCTGGCGGGAAGTTATGCCCCCTCAATGTTTGTTGCTCAGAGTGGGGGTTCTGCGGAACGTGAGTACTGCCTGCCTGGAATTGTTCTTCTTTCAATCCGTGGCATTGAGGGGAAAACCGCTGGGCTGATGCTGATACGCGGATACAGACTCTCTGATTTCTGTTCCAAGACCAAAAACTGCCAGTCCAACTGCGGTACCGACTTCAAGGCAGCGCATCCCTGGAAGTACGATGCCCGTAGCACTGTCATTGGTTACTTTCAGACTTGGACCTTAGCGGGTGAAAAATGTGCGAAAAAGACCACCGAGACGAACATCAGGCTCGGTGCCGTTTCGCACGTCAATGCGGCCTTCGCATACATTAAGCCCGATACCTATGTGATCCATGGGATCCAGGAAGGAAAGAAACCGCCGCTCGAAGACAAGTACTACCAGGCGGTTACGAATATTAAAACACGCGCGCCCAAGGTCAAGGTGTGGCTGTCGCTCGGTGGATGGACGTTCAGCGACAACGACACGGTCACACAGCCTGTTTGGAGTGATCTATCAAGCACGGAAGTCAAGCGGGCGCGTTTCATCAGAGAGCTCGACACATATATGGTCAGCCATGGCTTCGACGGTGTCGATCTCGATTGGGAGTATCCCGGGGCCCCTGACCGGCGCGGCAAGCCCGAGGACACGGCCAACTACGTGCTGCTCTGTAAGGACATCAACCGACACTTCCAGAATCGCGGCCGGGGCTGGGGGCTGTCTTTCACGGCCCCCGCGTCGTATTGGTACATGAAGTGGTTCGACATCGAAAATATGGCCGCAGAGGTCGATTTCGTGAATCTCATGACGTACGACATGCACGGCAGCTGGGACGACCGCTCCAACTGGATCGGAAACAAGGTGTATACACATACGAACATGACCGAGATCAAAGACGCGCTACAGCTGCTATGGCGCAACAACGTGCCAGCAGAGAAGGTGAACATGGGGTTGGGCTTCTATGGCCGAAGCTATACGCTCAAGGATCCCAAGTGCGACAAGCCGGGATGTCTGTTCAGTGGACCAGGGAAAGCGGGAACGTGTACGGGCCAAGAGGGCTATCTGTCGTACCAGGAGATCAAAGATATTTTGAAGAGCACCGGTGCCAAGCCCGTACACGATAAAGAGACGATGACGAAGTACGTGCGCTTCAATAACGACCAATGGGTCGGGTATGACGACCCCGAGACGATCAAGGCAAAAGTCAAGTACGCCAACGAAGTAGGGTAAGAAACTGCCTTCCGTCTTTTTTCTTTTCGATTCTTACTTATTTCTTGTCACCAGGTTTCGCGGACTCTTCATCTGGGCTATCGACCAGGACACAGCAGACTTCGAGCTCCTGTCAGCAGTGCTTGGCGACAAGGGGCTCGATTACTTTGGCGGGGTCGGTAGCGGCTCTGACTGGGACACGTTCACAGCGAGCGGATGCCAATTCTCAGACTGCGGAAAAGCCTGCGGTCCCGGCATGCAAAAGGTCACGGATGTACGCTGCGCCGATGGGAGCGGCAAGCTGCGTAAAGACCTCTGCTGTCCGCTTGACGGCTCACCAGATCCGGACTTCTGCACCTGGCGAGGGTATAATCTGGGTGTTAGCTGCAACACCAACAGTGATAGCCAGTGCAACACCGACGAGGTACTTGTTGTCAAGGATAAGTACTACACATTCAACGGCGGTGACGCGGCTTGCTCAAGAGGCAAGGCCTCATATTGCTGCAAGACGGAAGAAGTGGGCGAGAAGCTTTGCAACTGGGCCGGTGACGGCAGCGTGTGCGTCAACTTCAACACCAAGGATGGGTGCGAAGCCGGGCAGAAGTGGGTGACATGGCGTCAGGGGAATTGCGGCCGCACCAAAGTCAACCCCTATTGCTGCTCGTCAAGCGTCGACATCGACAAGCTCGCCTGCCACTGGACTATTGGCGGTAGGCCAAACTGCGCCCCCGGACAGTGCAGCGGCAGCGAGGTCAAGCTCGGCACGCACGAGGGCGGCGGTGGCACGCTCCCGTGCATCCTCCCTCCCCCGGCTTTCCAGAAGGGCTGCAGCCCCGAATGCGTCGGCTCGACTGAGGTCCAACCGACCCTCTGTTGTAATATCGACGCACTCAAGGTGTCGGTTAAAAAGCTACCGGTGCCGGTGGCGAACCTGTTCTTCCCGGAAGACCTCAAAAACTTGCCGCCCGACAGCGTCACAGATTTCGCGCTGATGACAGACAACACCATGGGCGGACGGCAGCAGGACAAGGGAAACAGCGACCCTAACAGCAACAGTTTTGCGTGGTATCTCATTGATGGCCCAGCTAACGAAGTGACAACACTTGATAAGCGTCAGGGGTCCGGTTGGGAGGTGTACGACTGCGATACAGAGCTCCACGAGGAGCGCCAGACGGCCCGCATGGTGTGCACCGACGACAGGGACTCGTCCGACTCCAACTGCCACCACATCTTCCTCGGTGAAGTCCCGGCTACTGTCATCAGGATGCCTGCCGGATGTGGACCGGGAAAGTACGCCATGGCCGTCTCTGTGGAACCGGTCTACGATGAGCTACCGCCTCCGCACATCAACATCCGGAACGTCCGCCGCGGCGTCAAGAATCCCCCTGTGTACAAACTCACCTTCGACTATGACTTTTCCATCCTCCAGAAGCGGGACTCCAAGGCCCTGATCCGCATCGACTACAGCGATAACCCTGGATACTGGTCCGCTGTTGTCTGTGAGTTCTCTTTTTAACCTAACCCTAACCATAGCCCCTTTTTGTCACATCGCGAATCTACCTACTAATCAAATGCTGCAGCTGCCCCGGGAGTGACAAAGCGCAGCATGGAGGACATCAAGCGCGAGATTCATGAGGATCATGGGGGTGACTGGACGTCATGGCTCGACCATACCTACCACATGGAGCGCCGGGCGACGCCTGATCACGAACTGCATAAGTTACACGAGCGCTGGTTCTCCATCACGCTCGACAACTGGATCACCAAGATGAAGGACGTGGAAACAAACCACACGCTTCTACGCCATGAAGTTAACGACATTTACGAGTACACGCTTTTCAACGAGCGCCGCGACTGCCAGTTGACTCCGGGCGTGCCCACTACTCTGTCGGCCAAGCTAAAGGTCGCAACGAATATTAAGATGCAGACTTCAGCTCAGCTCACCCTCATCGGCAGCCTGGGAGACCTCAGTTCCTTCAAACAGTCGCACGTTACCCTGCGTAACAAGGGGTTTATCACTGTGCTGCTCGACTTTGAAGCTTTTGGTCAGCTGAGATTTGGCAGTTTGGAGAACGAGATCCTCAACGTCGCCCCGCTCGGAGCCAGTATTTCCATCCCCGGTATCGTAACCATTGGGCCCCAGTTCAAGATTAAGGTCGGCCTGGAAGGCGTCATGGAGGTGCATGCGTAAGTCCAGTCTTTACTCCGAACTTTGAAATCATACGACGCATTCTCTAACCGTGTACACCTCATGTACATGTAGCAACGCCAAACTGCAGGTCACATTAAACGCGTGGGACTACTCACAGAGCTACCCGTACAGAGGCGATGATCCCTCTGATGGGGACGACCTAGGCAGCAAGTTCGGAGACGACAGCGGGAACAACGCGATCGGCAATAAAACGAAGGGACCGCAGTTCAGCTACGATATCGGCGCGTCCGGCATGATCGAGGCGCATTTCACACCTATGGTGACCTTTGGTATTGTGTGGAACGAGAAACTACAAGTAGCGAACGCCGCGGTAAGTAGTTCACCTCTACCCCGACACTCCTGGGCGGTCGATGGCGCAGAGAGGGGAAATGCGCCCGAAGCTAACAGAGCTGTAGATCGACTTCGGTGTCGACACATACGGCCGCATGTTCGCCGACATCAGCTACCAGTCCGGCAACGGCCTGTCCTACTGCTATGGCGCCGACGTAGGATACAAAGCTTTTGTCCGAGCCTACGCTCCGTCGTTATTCGGAGGTAGACTCGATAGAACCTGGATTGTTCACGAAGCCGTGGTAAGAACTGGCCCGCCGTCTCTCCCTCTCTCTTACTTGGATCCACCAGAACTTGCTAACATCACATTTCCCTTCACCTGCAGAAAAACGTCATCGAGGCCCCAACCACCTGCAATGGCGGGAAGACCTCAAAGCGTGGATTGGGTGAAACACAGATGCCTGGAGCGTGGATGGACATGTCGCCGAATCCCGCGATGATGGGACTCGGCGTGTTTGGGCTCGCTGGCAAGTCGAATTACTACTACCAGCATGGACCGCCTGTTCGTGTGGAGGGATGATTTAAGCCGGGTCTCAAAGGCACTAGTGTAGCCATAGCGCTTGAGATGAGATTCGTCTCGCAATACAAGATATCTGACAAATTACAGCTTATTGGATAGGTCTAAACCGCATTCTTCGCTCGCTCCCGAAACCCTGCTCTAGTTACCTATCAAAAAAGCCGCCTAATTCTCAAACTCTTGCAACCGAAAGCAGAAGAAAGCCATGAGTGACCGAGGCATATTGCCCGAAGCCTGAAGACCCCGATCCCTTTATCCGGAAACGCCACCGCCCATGCTACCAATAAATGCTAGATATACTCCTACAAAATCCTTCAACGACTAGGGCATGAGTCCGGAACCTGAATCTTCCCCACGCTGAAGGAAATAAACCTGTTGAAACCGAAACTTCAACTGTCTTTTTCCAGCGTTCTGGAATGCTAGCCGTCGAAAGTTGAGAGGAGCCGAAAGAAATTGAAAGCCTTTTGTAATCGGACCAACCTGGAATCTGACCCGGCGGTGCGAGAAGAAGAATACGAGAACCAAGAGCGCAATGCTAGATTTGAAGCAGGCCCAGTAGCCTCCCTTAACGTGAGTCGGATGAGAGGGAGGGTTGGTAACTTACCGGCGAAGAAGAGATCTGCGTACAAGTCGAAGAGAGCCTGGGATCTCGCGTCGTCCTCTGGAAGCAGGACGATATAAAGGACTTAAGGCCAGGGAAGCAATCTGCAAACCCAGCCAGCTCCCACGAGCAGATTTTGAACCCTTGGCTTTGAAAGATGTTAGCTTTGGGTAAGCGGATGTGAATTTGCCTAGAAAATGGCGAAGAGTCGGGAGATAGCAACGGGCCAGGCGAGTGTGAAAGCGCTCGGCAACTAGCAAAGTCGGAGACAAGCGCGTGGCACCTTAGGCTCCACGCGACGTAGTGACAGCAGAATTTCAAAGGCTCTCAGCAGCCAAAAAGCAAAGAGTGCTCAGTGGTGAGGTGATAGAGACAAGACTTACGATGAAACTCGGTGACCCAATTCCAGGGTCCAAAGGCGTTAGGGCCCATCCCCTTGGGAGGAACCCTGATGCACAGGAGGTCACCCTCCTTGTCCATCTTTGTGTCTGGCGGCAGGGCGGGGTGCCGCAGCTTCGGTTGCACGGCGCACAACCTGGTGTGCACCCCTACAAACCGACTCCACCGCCGCGAGGAGGTGGAACCCGGACCTGTCAGCTTGAGACGAAAGAGTGATTTAGATGTGAAGTTTGGACTGAAGGTGTAAGGCGTGCTCGGACGGAAGGCGCAAGCGCGATGCCTCAAATGGGCGGAGGGGCAGAGCCGAGCCTGGGGTGAGAGTACGTGAAGCTGACGATGGACGTAAAAAAAAGCACAAGGAGGGTGACTTGTGAAGGTGAAAGTGATGGTGGCCAACACAGTCATGTTGTTAGACTTACCGATCAATGGAGCCGGAGGAACTGGCTCTGGGGGTATCACCAGAAGGATGGCTTGCTGTTGGGAGGAGAGGAAGAAAAAGAAGGCAGAGGAGCAGGATCGAGGCTGAAGTATTTTTCATGCACCTTCTCTCAGGCAGCGAGGCAGCGAGGCAACGGGGCGAGGGGCATAGCTGAGGTCACAATAGGATGAAGTATACCAGGCCACGAGTCTGGCGGGACATACACATTGGTCGGTTCTCCCTTGAATGGAACTCAAGTCAACCTGAAGATATTGCTATTGGTTAGCCTTCTTTTACCGGGACCCGCGGGGCAGATTGAAAATTTCTGGGATCGCGAAGAAATATCCTGATCCTAATCGTCATCATGGAGGCGTTCAAATTTGGAATATGGGCATGTTATAGCTGTCCGGATACCTAGTATCAATAATCAGCCCATATAATGAGTCAATGTTCGCTTTGAATGACACTATGTGAGCAGTACTGGTGGATGTTTTTGGCGAGGGCTCGTAGCCTGAAGCCCAAGATCATCACAATGATAGTTCCAGTGAACAAGAGCCACCCAGTACGGTCGACTGCCAAAATTGCGATGATGGTCAAGAACCAATAATCTTTTCCATTTCTTTCCAGCCACTTCGACGCCGGCCCTCCGGAAAATTAGGTCAAATTCACTGAAACGCTCATTTTCCCAACCCCGTCACAGATTCAGGACATGGAAGCAATCGCCCAGTCCACATGCAAGAGTCCAAAAACCAAGAACAACAGCCAGGCACACCCACAAAACTGGGACAAGAGAAGCAACCAAAAGGTAGCATGTTCATTCTCCCGAATTTTTACTCTCCCTGCTATCAGCTGACCAGTGCAGGCGCAGGACATAGGATCACGTCTCTATACAGAGCCTGCGCCTTCAATGCTAGAACCCCACGCCGACCACCACCGCTTTGACGGCGCAACCGTGACAATCCTGAAAGCAACAAAAAAGCCCATGAAGATTCCGCACACACCATACAGCCAGATACACGTCATTTGCACCCGCTGCACCGAACCCGGCGCTGAGGTGGGATTTTGCCTTTGCCCGACATCTGCGACACTGCATTGCAGCCTCAACAAAAACAAAAAAATAATGCCCCATTCAGCAGCACACCTCAACACCAAGACCGAAGCACAGCGCAGCTCACAACATCCGCATGTGACGTGACCCCCTTGGTCTGTTTACAACTCAGGGGCCCAGGGGCGAAGCTATTCCCACCCCTGACAGCTGGTCCGTGCGTCAACTCGCCCCTATGCTTCCTCAGCCTGTGGATGTATAAGGGGCATAACATCTAGTGGTCGAGTATAGGACTTCCCCCACGTGACTTTCCATATGTCTAGCCGTACAGTTAGGTTGCTGATTGTTGCTTCCATAGCTCTGCTGGCCTCAGGACTCATAGAGTATAGACCGGGAGCTTCCCCTCCCGTCCTGTCAGCCAGAGGGCACAGTAAGTATGCAGTTCTTCAGCACAAAATTGTTGGAGCTATAGCCAATGGTAATGTGGGCGATGAAGGCTTCGCTGGGGTATAATGGTACATGGACTGCAGTGCTGTATTCGTCTTGTTGTTGCCTATGCATAGGGAGATGGCAATTTTCGCTCCCACTTGAAGAACCTGTCTACAATTGGCCAACGATTAAGCCCAGTAGTGTACACATATAATTGCGCCCAAACTAGGAGTGCCTCCAACCTACTTGTTCTCCATTCTCTTGCTGGCCTCCTCGGCCCTGGCGATGCTATCTCATCGCCGACGTATTCTCGCAAGCCCTGGAAACACTCTCGAGGCTGACAACTGACAAAACGAGGCCATAGCCCCTGTGATCAATCTCTCTTCCATCTCGCATCCCATTCCTCATCCCCTCCCTGGCCGTATATCCGGGGGCGGATGCCCACCCACCGGTGGCTCATCTCCCCATCCCTCCCTCTGCTGAAGGAAGAACTTCACCCTATCCTCCTTACTCAACCCGGCGCTCATCGTCTGCCTCTGCCGTATAACCTTGCTCGCCCTGACATGCTCCTCCTCTCGTATATCCATCAACTTCGCCGCGTTCGTCTCCGCCCTGTTGACATGTCCCCACCCCCCAATCAGCGCCAGCAGCGCAACAATCCCCACGAAGCCCCCGTTTGACACGAATATCGGCGCTTGTTTCTCCCTGCCGTCACGGCGCTCGTACCATTGTTCCCAGTCCTCCCATGTGGCGTTCATGCTGGCGTTGTTCGGCTTGCGGCGCCACGCGCGGTCCGCCGAGCGGAGGGTATCACCATCGTTTCCGTAGGGTGGGGAGGAGGAGGGAGGTGGGCCCTCCCAGCCGGCGCCGTACCGGTCGTAGAGCTTGCGGCGCTCCGGGTCGCAGAGGATAGAGTTAGCCGCTACGACGAGGCGGTAGCGCTCGAGCTTGGTGCGATGGGGGATGGTATCGTGGGAAGTGTGGTGATGGCGGTCGGGGTGGTAGAGCTTGACGAGCTCGAGAAAGCGCAGCTTGCTGTAGGGGGCCGCGGCGGACTGGGAGAAGATCTCGTAGGGGGTCGGGTGCAGGGCGGTCGGCCAGGGGGTGTCGGAGCCGTGGGAAGGGCTTGCCCCTGAGCCTGAAGGGTGAGGTCGCTCATCGCGGGCGGAGGAGACGGAGGCGAGGGCCCGCGACTGGGGGCGAGAGGTGCTCGCGCGACCCCGCGATCGACATGGTGACGTGATGGCGGCCGACAGGGGCGAGAACAGCGAGGGGCCGCTGCTGTGGCAGATTGCAGTCGTTGATTTCTGGATGATCATGATGGCAGGCCAAAAGGGGTTGTATCGCGGTGGTCCCGGCGAAGCTGAGGGCCCATGATGGCGGACAATGGCCGTGACGACGGATGATGCGAATGGCGGATGGGTCCGTCGTTGGCGGCAACTTTGTGATCAAAGTTGGGGACGGGTCCTGCAGCCGCGACCCTTGGCGCTGGAATCGGATAATTCCGCTAGCTCTTGAGCGAACTGCGTTCTTCGGTGTTGCAGCTCCCTGCCTCACACGGACCACATGCTGCCACCGAAGCCCCCCCAGACGCCGCACGTGATGTCGAAAACCTCTGTTCGGCGGGCTGGAGATTTTGACAACCTCGCAAAAGCTGTTCCAGCCCACCTTGTTGCCAAACCACAACCTCACGCCCCGCATCTTCTGCAAAAACACCACAACCCACGAGTAGGTGTGTCCCACGATATCCTCGAACCGAACGAATCGAGCACTCCATCCCCGAACCCCCGTACCAATCTGTCCTCCACTTGCGACTTCCGCGCACCAAACCACCAAAGCTTTCTCTCCCCTTCCGCGTCCGCACCCAAGCGACCAGCAAGCGCCACCGCCTGCTAGGGACTGGAGCCGCTCCCATTCTCCTCTGCGACATACCCCATAATTTGTCGCCAACACGTTATGCGACGAATGCTGCCATAGCGCATACCGAATACATCACCATCTCAAAGTGTCTTGTGCCGCACGAGACACCCTCCAGATCCGCGCGGTCTGATACTTCCACGACCGACCACTCGCCCACACACCAGTCTCACTCCCCACTACAATCAAAATGTCAGACGGTCTCACTGAGAAACTCAGGGCAACCACATTGAGGTTTGTCGTCCCGTTTCGGCAGAGCGAAACTGACTGCAGTTGGAATGGACATTGGCTTACAAAAGCAGCGATGGCTCAGGCTCTGAGGACTGGAAGAAATCTCTAAAACTCCCCGCCAAGGACACAAGGCACCAGACAGAGGTATGCGATTGACTTTATACGGTTGGTCTCATTGTGTAGCTTGGACTGACTGGCTGTGTGTGCAGGATGTGACGAACACAAAGGGCTTCGAGTTTGAGGACTTCGGTCTCAAGCGCGATCTGCTCATGGGAATTTTTGAGGCTGGTTTCGAGAAGCCGTCTCCGATTCAGGAGGAGAGCATCCCCGTCGCTCTCACCGGCCAGGACATTCTTGCGCGTGCCAAGAATGGAACCGGCAAGACGGCCGCTTTTGTCATCCCGGCACTGGAGAAGATCAATCCCAAGGTCTCCAAGATCCAATGCCTGATCCTCGTCCCTACCCGAGAACTCGCCATGCAGACCTCGCAGGTGTGCAAGACACTGGGAAAGCATCTCGGCATCAATGTCATGGTCACCACCGGCGGTACTGGACTGCGTGATGACATTGTTCGCCTCCAGGACCCCGTCCACATAGTAGTGGGCACCCCTGGCAGAATCCTCGACCTGGCTGGCAAGCAGGTCGCTGATTTGAGCGAATGCCCCATGTTCATCATGGACGAGGCCGACAAGCTCCTCTCCGTTGAGTTTACACCCGTCATCGAGCAACTGCTCCAGTTTCACCCCAAGGACCGTCAGGTCATGCTCTTCTCGGCAACTTTCCCTATTTCGGTAAAGCATTTCTCGGATAAGAACATGGCCAACCCATATGAGATCAACCTGATGGATGAGCTCACTCTGCGGGGTATCACTCAGTACTACGCCTTTGTCGAGGAGAAGCAAAAGGTCCACTGCCTCAACACACTGTTCTCCAAGCTTCAGATCAACCAGTCCATCATCTTCTGCAACTCCACCAACCGTGTCGAGCTTCTTGCGAAGAAGATCACCGAGTTGGGCTACTCCTGCTTCTACAGTCACGCCAAGATGGCTCAGCAGGCCCGTAACCGGGTCTTCCACGACTTCCGCAACGGCGTCTGTCGTAACCTGGTCTGCTCTGACCTCCTCACCCGTGGTATCGACATTCAGGCTGTGAACGTCGTTATCAATTTCGACTTCCCGAAGAATGCTGAGACCTATCTTCATCGTATCGGTCGCTCTGGCCGCTATGGCCATCTTGGACTGGCTATCAACCTCATCAACTGGGACGACCGCTTCAACCTCTACAACATCGAGCGCGACCTTGGCACGGAGATCCAGGCTATCCCCCAGAATATTGACAAGAGTCTCTACGTCTACGAAAACCCCGAGTCGATTCCTCGCCCCATCTCTAACTTCCGCACGGGCAACCAACCGCCCCAGCAGCAACAACTGCAACAGCAGCCCACGAACCCCCCTTCTCAGCAGTCCCAGTCTCCGGCACCCCAGCCCCGGGGTCCCCTGCCTGGACAGGGAGAGTACCAAACTCAGAACGGTCGTCAGAACAACCCCGGCGGCCCCTCCAACCAGGGCCGCGGTGGCTTCAACAACCGGGGCGGACCTTCGCGTGGCGGTCGCGGTCGCGGCTTTCAGGGACAGAATCCACGACAGAACTTCGGCGGCCCACGCGGTAGTCGTAGTCAGGGACAAGGACAGGGCCAGCCCCAGCCGGGCCCTGCCCAGCAGTCCTAAACCTCCTCTCATCTCCATTTTTTTTTGATGAGGGGGGTGTGATGGGGTGTTTTGTGCTTTTCATTCTTTTTGTTTTCTGTCTGACTGTACATACGATTCCCCTTCATCCCCTCTGGCCGTGCCACCGACGAAGTCCACTGAGCACACCACTCATACGATCAAGCCGCTATCCAAAGCACCTCTAGCTCGAAGCTGGTCGTGCTCTCTTCTCGATATGCGCCACATGCGAACTCTTCGACATGGTCGGTTGTATCATACCTAATTTCTTCTGCGGTTTTCCCCACATTCGCCTGCCGTTTCTTCGATACGATGGCTCTATTTCCGCATTTACACGGCATAGACGGAGCACCGAAGTTTTTCCGCCATATACAGGCCCGTATTCCACGCGGATCACTGTTGTGGTGCCTTCTCTCGCTCTATACGGCACTTCTCTTCGCCGCTTCTACGATGCATCGGCGGCACAGGGATAAAACAAAGGATAACGCACGGTTCTCATGGTTGAGGTCATCGGGGCCTTGGAGGGTCCGAAGGGGGATTGATTGGTATTTGGCTTAATTTTCATATACAGGCGTTTGCGGGCGCCGCGGACGGTCGACGGCTATGGAGTCGTCTGGCGTACGGGCATGAAAGACACGCTATTGATGGCGTTTCATATGCGCTTTCGGGAATGGAGAGCCTGCCACGAACTTTGAGAGATGGGGAAGATGATTCCGCGTCTCTAATTCAGGACGGCGGAGAGGTGGTTGATGAAACGGGTGGAATGAGACACGCGTTTGCCAGGCCGCGTTATACTATGTCACGGGCGACATGGCGATGGGCAGGCATTGGGATGGCTTTTGTTATGGGAGTTTGGTTTGGGACGAAGCTGGCTGGCGACCTGGCACCACCTTCGAGGCTGTGGTTACCGGCTCCCGACTACCTCTTCACGACTCTCGGAAACTTGATATCCTCGCCAGCTTGGACTTTGGTTCATACCTGGGCAGGATGACGATATCGAAACTTACGGCGTGCCAGCTGTTTTAGCCTTCGCCCGGCGAACAGCATCAAATGGTAGCCTTACGATCAAACACTTTTGGAGCTTTGGTACAGACAAGAGATGCTGCAAGGCAAACTCTTCTGACAGCTTGGCATCGCTCTTGGCCTGGACGGATCAAGCTCACAGCAACGGCTGCTTCATTTAAGTATGGCAGACCGGGAGCCGAACAGGAATTGGAACGAGAGGCCGGATGCCAAAATATCCGACGAAAAAAAAACTTTCTTTTTTTCGGACGCAGAACCGCAGGAGAGCCAATAGTTCTTGGACGAAGATGGCCGTTCAGACTTTAGACATCGGACGGCAGATCTTAGTGGGCTGTTAGTTTCTCCGGGCAAAGTTAGATGATAATATTATTACATGTTCTCCTCTGATTGTTCGTCCTGCTTTGACTTGTGATTTGAGCTGACGCGATGAAATTGGTGAATCCCTTGTTGCCTGTGGATGTGAGGGTGCGGTCTTTGGATGTCTTCATGCATCTACCAGCTCACCAGCGGGCGCCGTGGCGATATCTCAAAAGATACCCAAACTTCTCTTCCCAGCACGATGTAGAGACTTCAAGTGGGTGGGAATTCTCGATGCACAACATAGACGCGAATTAGACGGAGGATCAGCTATCCCGTTAACCTCCACGTGGCTGTCTATTCAAGTCTGTTCACCCAAATGACCACCGGAGGATTGTTGCCTTCGCCATCTCTTTATGAAAACAGACAATGGGCTACATGGAAGGTTTGTTTACCTTCCGATGACAGGCCACACGGAGTCACTGCGGTGTGAGTTTTGAGTTTTGAGTCTTGGCATTCATTTCTATTCTTGTCCTCTCGATCATGGGACGATACCGGGGCTTGACGAGCGATTGTTCTCGGTGGCTTTGTTTGGACGGAATGGGTAAATCTTTCGCCATTGGTGTTTCGTTCCTCATAGGAGTATAAGGGGGTATTGGGCATCACTTCTTTCTCTAGGCCGCGCAGGCGGCGGGGATTGAGTAGTTAACCTCTGGGGATCCAAACAGCCAGCGTCTTGTTGCTTTGCCTCGTCATGAGCACGATTGGCCAAATGCTTGTGGGAGGGGGGAGATGTCATATTCCTGACCCTAGATGGGTACTTGGGAATACAAAAACGGGTGAGTAGGCTGTGTTCCGTCTCAAGCAGCTTGGGGAAGCCTCAATGCCCTCGATTGCCTCCTCGGGAGATGCAGCTTGGCGGGGGCCAGCGTGTTAGTGCAAGGTTGCCTTGTACGTTTGTTCGACCAGCTGCGGAGGGGAGAATTAAGGTAACAAGATGATGATCCGTCAAGTCTGCTGCCGGTTGAGCTTGATAGGCTGGGGGATGTGACACGCAGGCGTCCACTGCCCCCGCCTAATGCAACCCGAGCAGTTGGCTGGCCTTTCTCAGTGTCAGCTATTTGGGGTTCCTCGGAACAGCTGTGCTCCGAAAAGGCGGGTTTGTGTTTGAATGCCAGTTATTACGCGCGTTGCGTCGGTTGCCTGTCCACAAATGGCGGAGACGGACAGCATTGATAGGGGCAGGTGCTACCATGGTCACGACCCGCTCTTTCACGGATCCATGGCCGCAGCGGCTTGTTTGAGAAGCAAACCGCTGTGCAGACCAGACAATTGTTTCCATCCTCACCGGGAATTTCACCTGCATCAAAGGTATTCGGCGACGGCTTGGGCTATCCAGTGGACTTGAGTTTCCGAACTTTTGGTAGGGTGTTTACATCTTATTTTCTTATTTTCTTTCTCTGCCAATAATGGAGCACTGCTACCATTAGCGAGATCACTCTTCCATATCCTTCAGAAAGGATAGACTCCCTGGTCTCGTCATCAAGCAGCCCCTCGTGGCAAATCGACATACCCACAGTTGCCGACCTGGCTTTCAAGATTGGCGCTGCAGGACTGAAGAAGTTCTAGCTCAGAGGCGTTGATCTGCATACCGTGGCTTGCTTTCTCGGCCTGGGGGAGGTCACGCCCCCGTCAAACGCTTTCAGAATGAAGCTCAAGCGTTGTCGAGAGGAGCAACAATCTCGCAGATGGCTCATCGAGAGTGTGCTTGAGTTTGGTTCCGCCACGAATTGTGTGTGTTGTCGACCAGTTTCTCACCACACGGGCAGGAGAGAATTTCCTCTCACTGCTCGTTGCGACCTCTTCTATGCTCAACAGCGGAGCCGTTAAAACACTGAACATGGCCTTCGATCAGCTTGAGATTTCATACGACCACACGCCATGGATCACACAGATTCAAAAAACCAGGTCAACTTTTCTTCCACTTGTGCGGATGTTAGATTTCAACGCCTCCCTCTACCGTGACGATGCCTTGCACAACCTTCAAAAGACCGTGAATGCGTTTGGCGTACCGAGTCAGCTGGTGTATTTGGAAAGCTGAAGAGACACTCACTTCAAGATCACCGGTGCCACAACAGCCAAAATATTCTGGATGCTAAATCTAGGGCCATTCCCCCATCTGAAAGTCGCCGAGCAATGCTTGTCGGAGGAGGAAGAGACTTGCGACGACTGTCCTCCTGGGACACCACATCTGTATCCCGAGGAGCTAAATCGTCCTTTGTTTTGCGTCCGGTGTGGACTTGAAAACGCAATTATTACAATTGCTCATTTATCAGCCCTTTTATCGTTTACGGACTGATGAAAACGAGTGTGAAGGATGGTTGATTGTCCTAAACTGCGAGGGGGCCGCAGCCACGCCTAAGAATATTCTCAGGGCGCATGGCCCTCTCACGCTAGTCCTAATCTAGTAACGATCTAATAGTGGGGCGCAACTCCCACGCTACACTGAGCCGATCATAACAGAAAGATCGTTCTCCCGAACCTCGACACTGCCCGGCTTGCAGCTGGACTTTTGGATAGTGGAAAGCAGCGCGACGGTTGGCCAATGTCTCAGGACAATTTGTCCGATGAAATTCTACACTTATTCGCAAATCATATCCTCGATATCATATCAGACGGCAGTATACATCATATGGCGGGAATAGGATGGGACATTGACGGGAAACTCCTCATTACACACCGTGCTCTTAATCTCACCTTGAAACCGGGACCGTTGCTCATCATTCGAGACGGGCAGTTCCTGCTCAACGGGGAGCGTACTTGAAACAGCAGCGGCACCAATGTTTGTTGATTATTTCCCGGTCTGAAGCAATCAGCTGGGAAGTTGTCTGGCAGTTTCCCATTTGCAATTTAACAATTGCTTCAGGGGTAAGAATGTGGTGAATATTTTGCAGCTGGGATGCTGCTTGGAGTGCACAGTTGAGCAGGCCAGATTTTCTGCTCAATACAAAACAGGGGCTCCAGATTGCGTGGTGGTCGCCTGGGGTGCCTCGCTACAAGAGGGAATGGGTAACATGTTTCAAAAGTGTGTCTAGGGAGCCTGTAGGAATTCTTGGGCATGCCAAAGTCGGTGCGTTGATGGTATTCGAACCCGGAACGTAAGGTACATTGGTATTATTAGACTTCGAAATCTCAAACATCAAAGGTAATCGCGACGGCGTGGCCGGCATTCCGAACCACAATGTCAGAAATGTCTGTCTTAGACCGGCAATGTTCCGGAGCCATTCACGCCAGGCTGGCTCCAGGACTTGGTTTCTGAAGGTTGCAAGCATGCAAATAAGAGAAAAGGCCTCTGTTGAAACTCAAGGTCATCTTAATCTCAGGGGAAGAAAACAACTGCGACGTGCCAGTGAATAGCATTGACCGGACTGGGAGCAACTGTCACTGACGTTCTTTTATCTCAAATCTCACCACCACCGCCCCCTCCATACCCCGGCCTCGACGCAATCAAAGCAATCCCAAAGATCACCAGCCCGAGCATAACCCACGACACGGACAAAACCCACATCGGCATCAAAGCCAGAGCCCAAGCCAGCGTCCCAACATGGGCAATCAGCATGCCGATGAGTAGACCATCAAGATGCCCCCTTCCCTAGATAATATGAAAGTCCTCAGTCAGCCCCTTGCCCAGCCATTAAAGTCAGAAAAAGAAGAGGGAAAGAAAGACCACAACTCACCCAAGTAAACCCCAAAACCCTCCTCTTCCCCTCGGCCGCCCCGATAACAGCCAAACACCCCGCCACAGCCCAAAACCCCAACACCAACAGCAAAATCCCCACAACCACACCCGTGACCAAATGGTCCCCGAAGCTGCGCTCAAGGATGCACAGCAGCGAAATTGCTAAGCGCAGCAGCAGGATCAACCACATACTCAGGCGGGCGAAGAGAGTTACTGTTTTCTGGGTCCGGGTGGGGGAGTTGGGAGAGGGGGAGGGAGAGGGAGAGAAGCGGAAGGCGGACCAGATGAAGCGGGAGCATGTTCGGGGGTTGAGGGCGGTTTTGAGGGGGGTTTTGGGGTAGGGGGGAGAGGGGGGGGAGGTCTGGAGGGGGGTGATTTTGATGGTTGCTGTGGGAGTCATTTTTTCGGGGTTTGAGGTTAGGTTGGGGTGGTCGTTCGTTTGTGGTGGTGAAGGAGGGAGGCGGCTTTCTTGGGTCTTCGGAGGCGGAGGACTTTGGGCTTTTCTGATTGTGGCGAAGTGTTGATGGTTGATAAGAGCGGTTGGTCTTGCTCGTCGGCGGTGAGGTGGTGTTGAGGCCCTCGGTTGTGGATGAGGGAGAGGATGATGATGATGAGGAAGATCATGTCGCGTTGTGCAGGGTTAGAACTTGAGCAGGAGGGGGGAGAAAATGGGGTGGGTATTTCAAGGGGAAATGGTGATGGGGAAGTCTTTCACTAAATAGTACTGCAATGCTTGGGGATCAGGACCGGAGGGGACACAGTGACGGGAGTTGTGTCTGCTTCTGTGTCAGGTTACAAGGCACAGAGAGCATTGACTGGAGGCTCTGACGAAGCTGGTGAAAAGTGCAGCCTTTCAGGTCGGACAGGTTGCTGTTCATTGGCTGCGTGTGTTGTCAAAGGACAAAAGGGGCGGCTGTTCAGACGGGCCGTTCTAGCCCGGCCGGCACATTGTGTTTCCATTCTCAGCTTTAATGATTCATCCATCTCAATCAAGACTGGGTCTGGTAATCGAATGGTGGTCACTACGTTGAGACCTCTTTACGCCCGTGATTGATGTGCTCCTGCCGCGTAGGGTTTCCTGGCGGCCGATGATGCCTCCCGTCTGTCGTATATTAGAACGAGCTTCCCGTGCCGTTTTAAATAGATACCTACCAATCAACCCCAGTTGACGTCTCTCTAAGTCCAGAGTCAGCAAGTACATCCATCGGAAGCAGCGTGGCCGCATGGAGTCGAGTATTCGTGACTTATTAGGTAGGCGTGGTAGAGTGGTAGAGGCAGCTTCCGACGGCGATGCAGGCTGAAATTGAGGGGTCCCGAGTGTTGCAACAGTAGTCTCCCTGGTGGAGACGACATCGCTGGCGAATTTGACCTTGCTGTTATGAGACACTTGGAAGGCACCTTCATTCAACCACCTGATGCGCACCTACCCAACCCACCCCACATGCTGTGCGAGCGGGAAGACCCTGTTTACCATCCAGAGCGGCTGCTTCAGAGATGCCGGGACTAACGTCATGTCAATGAAGGGGGGTTTCGTGGCCTTTTTTGTGGATGCGATCCTGAGGCCGCGCACGGACGGCGGTCATGCGTTGATCCCCATTCGTATGTCGTTGGTGCTGTGCTGGGACGGTGATAAGACCTAAATCCGATTTCATGCTGAGATGCATGCTGGATTGTGGATGTCGGCAAATAGCAACGTGGATTTCGGGCTGTCGTTGGCGCGTCGTATTGATCTCGGACTTAAGCCGGCGTGATGTTAGCACTGGCCCGGGTCGCCGGTTCGACGCCGGACGCCGTATTGCCCCGGTGTGGCTGCTCGAAACACCGCACTACACCAATCAGACTATCGTGATGCCTGACTCGTGGTAGGTAGCTGTGGTGATTCACGGCGCAGCGCTGGTGGATGGGCTTATGATGGGCTGGGGAAAACAAGTATAAAAGAACTAGAGACACCTTGTCCGATATCTTTTTACAACCCTTCTTCTCAACAGTCTTCTCAACAGTATCTTTATTCGTCACCAACAACCTAAAGCTCACTACCGCCAGCATGGCTACCCTTTCTGCAACCGCTCTCAAAGTGATCGAGGCATACAGCTCATGGGATATCAAACAGATCATGGATGTCCGCGCCCCAGAATGCATCCAAGAAATGTGCCCCAGTACGTCCAGCACCATCGCATCACCACATCACTACATCACCCTGTCTCCCCCACTAACCGCCTTTTCTCCCCCCCCCCACACAGGCACCCTCGGCATTGCCCCCATGGACAACACCGCCTTTGAAGCCTGGCAAAAGAGCATCATGCACGCATTCCGCAACGTGGAAATCAAGATCCTCGAGATGATCGAAGACCCCGAGTCCAACAAGGTCGCCATGTGGGCCAAGAGCAGCGCTGAGACCGACATTGGGCCCTACACGAACGAGTACATGATTGTCTTGCACATGAACAAAGAAAAGACCAAGATTGTGCGGTTGCGCGAGTTTGCCGATTCGGCTTATGCGAACGAGTTTTTCCCAAGGCTGAAGAAGCATTTTGCCGAGAAGCAAGGGGCGAAGAACTAGTTCTAGGGAACTTGAGGGTGAGAGATACCTTAGGGATATAATGTATTTAAGTTGTGGATTATCTTTTAAGCAGCTTGATTCTTTCACACCAGAATAACACACCAACCGCACTCTAGGAAGACCAGATAAATATCAGAGAAACTGTAGGTAGTTATCATAAACTCATGCAACAACACAACGTAACGACAGTTACCAGACCAAGACCAAGCCCCGCTCCCTACTTGTGCTTTTAACCAACAGTCAGCAATGCCTCCGCCCCTCCATCTCAGCATGTACGATACCACCATTTACTCTCTACCTTGCCATCTTTCTCTCTTTCTTTTTTTCCCTTTTCCCCTTCTTACTCTTCTCCTCTCTTTCAGAATCCTACTCCAACCCCCTAAATCTCCGATTGAACTCCTCCACCGCCACCGCCACCATCTTGTAGATGAATGATCTCCCGCTCTCCTGCCCGATCGGGATAAATGGCCCATTAGTGCCCCCACGCAGCGTCAAGCTCAGTCCCGTCCTCTCCTTCGCAATTGTCTGCACATCCTTCAGCGGCACATCCCACTCCGTCTGCAGCCGCCGGCTCCTGATCAGCAGAATGCGCGCGTACGTGACCATGACCACCATGTCTTCAGTCGGGAGCTCAAGGTGGGCGATGTACTGCTCGTCAAAGTATTTGCCGTTATCAACCTGCTTGAGCCACGACTGCCCCAGGGCCTCTCGCTGGCTGTACGGCCGCACGATACCATCTCCGGGGATGTACCGCGGCAGCCGCACCCGGTCAAGCTCTGTCCCGTCAAAGACCGTGGTGGTGTTGCGAACGCCCTCGCTGACATTGGAGGCGAAATCGAGCACGCCGATGGCTGGCTTGGTAGCTAGTCCGACAACACCTTTACCGATGCCCTTGAAAAAGCCGAGAGCGCCTTCCTGCTCGGCGCCCTCCAGCGGTTTCCGGGCAAGGCCACCAACGCCCGAAGCCACCGAGGTGAAGAGGCTGTTGGCGCCCGCTGTCACGCCAAAGATGGCATGCTTTGGCCGGTTGCGGGCACGGGTGATGCGTCGACGATCTTGGAATTGCTTGTCCATGGTGGCAGCCGCGAGGCCCTTGGCGAAACTGCCCGTGACCTTGGAGAACGAGTCGGTGAAGCCGTAGACTGATTTCTTGAAGAACGAGCCAGCACCGCGAGCGAGGCCGATTCCAAAGTCTTCCGGTCTGTCGGACATGATGAGGCCCTGGTATGGCTCGTAGAAGATGTCGGCAAATCCAGAGCTGATGTTATTGAACAGGCCAACAGGGTTGCCCAAGAAGTCAGCGCTGCCTAGAATCTTGTGGATCTGGTAGAGTGCTTCTTGACTGTAATGGTTCGACACGTTTTGCATCAGGACGGGGATTGAGACGCGTACGTTCTCAAGCATCAGGGCGTTGAACCGAACAGGCGCGTCGTTGATATTGCCAATGGCCATAGTCATGACATTGAAGAAAAACATGATAGGGTTTCGAGACGATGTCTTGTCCTCGACATTGACGCGTTCTGTCCGGACGAACGAGAGATCCAGCTGCATCGGCTGGATGTTCAAGACCTCAAAGTAGATGTCTCTACCCGCTTGTTGCCCTTTTGGCTCCGGTATGTCGATGTTGTCGTCGCAGAGTTTGTCTTCCTCGTCCGCTGCAGACCATGACGCTCCTGGAACCTTGGAGAACTCTAGGACGGCGTAGATGAAGTCCTCGTCCAATTCGACTGTCATTTCTTGCACGAGAATCGTTGCGTATTTGATGTACTCGACACCATAGGAGTCATCCTTGACGCGGGTGACCATAGCGTGCAGAGATGGATGCGCCTCGATCTCTTGTGCTCGCTTCGGCACCACGCTAGGGTACAGGATCATTGGGAATATCCCTCCGTACAGTTGATTGTCGATCTGGATCCACTTGATTGCAAGACTCACGGTCTGATACAGAGGTGAGTCGCTGTACCGAAGCTGCACATCGCGGAAGGTCAGGTATGCAAGTTCTTTGAGCTGAGAGTTGATCAAAGAGACTCCAATACCAGCAAGCTTGAGCTGTGCCCGGAAGGTTGTGCCAGTGTCGAGTTCCTTGGCTTCGAAGACTTCGCGGCTGTTCGACCCTGCACCGGATCGCTGACGGTACAGACTCTTCGAAGCCTTGAAATTGGACAAGATCAGTGTCTGCGTTGGCCCGTCTGCCGTGACGTTGATGTCGATGATCTTGGACTGTCCATTCGTGCCAACAAACTTCATTGGCATCAAGTTACCAATCTCCGCCAACTTCACGTGCCGCTCCTTGTTGTACGCGCTGATGCACACCTCCTTGTGTTTGGCTGCAGGGAAGTCCCAAGCGTATGGCATGATGCTGCGCGGTGGCAGCCGATACCTAACCGGCCTCCAGCCAGATCGATCTTCTGTGCCGTCTTCTTCAATGTTGGGATTGGCTTGATAGAAGGTGAACTCGGTGTCGCTCTCGTTTCGCATGGAGAAAGGCCAGTTCTTGGTCTCCATGCCCAGATTGAGGAAGATGGTTGCATCCTCCATGAGGACCTCGACACGAATGAGTCTTTGCCGCTGACCCGCCTTGGCAACCTTGATGTGCGTGATTCCCAGATCCGAAATGTTGAATGGCGCTGTCCATTGGTTGTTGACACCAGGGTAGCAGAGACAGAGCTGCTTGACCGCGCCCTTCTGGAGGAAGTGCAGTGGCCGAAGCGCACCGCCCTTCAGCGGAAGGAGGCTTGAAGAACTTGGCTCGCGAATGTTGATGTCCTCACCCAGCTTGTTCTGGATGACATAGCGGGGAGCAAACGTGACCGTCTTGATCATTTTGTACTTCCCGTGGCCCGAGTCGACTGTGAGGCCGAGATGAACTTCCGCATTGCGAGTCGGTGACTGAAGCACCAGTTCTGCAGTGCTTCCGATGGCATCAAAACTTTGGGGCTTGCTCCAGTCCGAATCGCTGACTTTGAGCAGCGCACGGTTTCTGTGATCCTCGTTGTTGAACGAAAACATGAGCGGTTGTGCCTTGCGCTCTTGTTCACCTGAAACATCGATAAGGGGCGCAGCTCCCGCGGCCTTGGAATGCTGGATGAAACCCTTCGATCGGATACTCAGGTCCAAGCCCGTCTTGTTCAGAACGACGTATGGGCTATAGACGGTAACTTTGAAAGCACCGCCGCCGTCTGGGATGCGGAAGTAGTGAAGCTTGAGGTTCAAGGTGAGGCCAGTGTCATCCTTGCAGACAAGTTGCGGTTCCTTTTTGAAGTCGTCGGAGCTCCCGGAGTTGATGATGCCAAACTCGCTCGGCTTGAACGTTGTGTCTTGCATATCAATACTGAGCAGCAAGAGGTGAGACAGCTCGACGACATGGATAGGGCTGACGCCACCCTTGCGCAGGAAATTGGACCAGTCTTTCTTCGTGTTCTTGTCGTAGATTCGATACTTGAAGTCGAAGGGGAGGAGATTCTCCAGGGTGATTGGGGCAGAGAGCTTGAGGCGCATGTACGGGTAGTTCCTTCGTAGTGTTAGCAGCTAGCTTTGAAACTTGACGACGACAGAAAGACTTACTTGGTCATCGGGTTGGCCCGGTCATAGCGCGCAGACATTTGGAAGTAGAAAGGCTCGCTGTGCTCCCCCTTGCACACCAGTGTTCTCGTTGGTCGCTTGAGCAAATCCTTCCACCACAGCGACTCGCTGCTCCATCCATATCCGAACCCAGGATCCGGCCGGACAAGCAGGCTCTTCAAGTAGACGGCTCCCACTGGAGCAGGCCGACTCTCACCAGGAGCGATCTTTTCGATCTTGAGCAGGTGGCCTTCTTGAGCGTCATACACGCCCAGTTCCACGGGGATGTCAGTGTCATTCTCCACGAGGAGGGGACTGCGCAGAGTGACATATTTGACGTTGTCAGCCCCGAGCCTGACCTCAACCAACAATTTATGCAACACTTGGTCAGCCTTCGGTCGGAGAGGGTAGATGAATTCGCCCTCCCGGCTGAGCCGGATGCCCTTGACCGGATCGAAGCCGCTCCCCTCAAGCTGCAGGGTTATATTGGTCGCGCTGGCACTCTCAGCAAGGAGATTCTCTCGCATCTTCTCCCAGTCCTCGAAACTCCACGGTACTTCTTGCCCATCCTCGAGACGCAGAGAGGTATTCTCATCGCTGCTCTGCCTCTTTGCGTGGACGACGGCATCGAAACCTGTGTAGTTGCGAATTCGGTATGGGGCCTCGACACCGCGAGGTTTGCTCAGAACATCTTGGTCTTGGGTGAGGAAAGCAAAAGACTTTGATGCGAGTGCGATGCTGGCAGTCGTGATTGTTACATCAAAGTTGCGCTTTGATGATACATCAACAGATAAGAGTCCGGTGGTTTGCTCTCGTGCAACGCCGAACCCCACTTGCCAGGGCTCAATCAAGGGCTCCCAGGCGGACTTGGCAAAGTTGTAGATGTTGGTATACATCTCGATTGCTGCCTCTGCCTTAAGATTTGCGGACCAGTTCTCAGCAGTGGTGGTGAATTTCTTGATGCTCAAGTCAAGAATTGGGAGCTCGTGGAGGTCGCCAATGAGAACGACGCGGATTCCATCAATTGTCGCCGTGAGCTCCTCGTAATGAGACTGAACCTTTGAGATATCGTGAGCCTGCGGCGGCCCGCCTCGTTGTGGCTGTGTCAAGGCAGTCTTGCCACTCTTGCTTGCCGCTCGGGTCCTCCCGGCGAGCGTTGACGCACCCTTCCCGCTTGCTGTCCTCTGCTTCAGACCAGCTGCGTTGAGCTGCTTCGCTTTCTGATCGGATGCCTTGGCGACAGGCTGTTTTGTTTCGGTACCTGACAGTTCCGAAGCTTTCGTGATAGTCTGCATGACTAGAAGAATATCTCGCAGCGACAACCTGAGGATCAGGGGCTCAACATCGACATGGATGTTGGTGATGAATGGTTTGGATGTGTCCATGGACATTTGAACAGAAAAGTCATCGATGATCCTCAGCCTCGAATCGTCGAAGCGGTCCATGCGGCAAAGAAACATGCCGCATTGCGAGACCTGGAAAGTCAGAGCATGCTGCTGCGAAAGGAGAACTTGCTTGGTTCCCAGAACGATTGCCTCTGAGTTGGTGCTTAACGGGTTGGCAATTAGAATGACCTGAGCGTCCACAATGTTGACCCGATACGCGATGGTCATTTGAGAGTCACTCTTTTTCGGCCCCGATCCAACGTCTCGAGTGTCGACCAATTGACCATTGCTCTCCTGCGACCGTCTCCCGGTGAACGAGACCCGCATAGAGTCGGTCTCGCTCATCTCTTCCGGGCTCTCAAGTGGGTTCTTCTCAGCCAGCAGCGGCTCTTCCACCTGTAATCCAACGGTGACGAAGTGCTGGATGGCGAAGAGGTAATCAAGAGCAAAGATAACGCGGGGACTGTCAACGGCAACCATAGCAATGAGATTCCTGTCTTTGCCACCCGACATCGTGATGCTTGCCATAAATTGCTGAACGCTCTTGTTACCGCTAGTCATGATGCGCCGAAATTTGTTGGTTTCCCGCTGGCGAGTATCATAGATCGTGAAGGATTGGATAACAAACTCAGCTTCAAGGCTCCCGTTCGAGTCCATGCGAGTCTTCAGCTGGCTGGAATCGAGGCTGAACCTTGAGAGACTGGCCGTGTCTAGATCACCGACGGGTGCGTCATGGGGAGCGTTGATCAGCTCGAGACTGATCGTGTTGACCTTGAAGATGAGATCGAGCTTCGTCCAGCCCTCTCCATGCGTCCCCAGCTCCGGACCCATGTCAATCAACTGCTCTTTCCCTTCGCCGCCGAACCCAGACATGGTCCTGGCTCTCTCGAGGGTGGCATCGTCAACTTCTGCCTCAGCTGTCTTCTGCTCCGAATCCCCGGAGAAGGCAGCTGGCACGGATCGGGAAATTTCAAGCAGTGACCGAATCTGGTAGGGTGTGATACGCAGGTTGATATCTGTCATGTTGCCTTCAATTTCGAGATCAGGCCGCTTGACACCCTCCTTGTGCTCCGCATACGTGATTTTGAAGACAAGATCGACGTGATCGATGAGCTCCAGTTCTTCGTCTCGTTCCTCTGAGTAGTGGAACTTGGATGTCATTCTGATATTCCGGATGCCAGCTGCCAGCTTCATTGCAATCTCTGAATCCTCCGAGTCATCAAGCGGCGCAAACTTGTTCTGCGCATAGATTTCTCCGAGGTACGCCGTAATCACATCGCGTTTGTGGCTGTCAGAAACCATAGCGCGAGGGAAAACCACAATCGGCGTCTTGATCACCACGTCAAACTTGATGCGGCTCTGGCTTTGTTGGAGTTGGTTCGCCTGGTTGGCCGCTGCCTGACGGGCGGCGTTGTAAATCGCTTGCATCTTTCCAAACTTGACGAGGAAGTCAATGATTTTGCGGAAAGGCTCTTCAATGAAGTTCAGCTTCACCGAGCCAGCGCGCAGGTAAATAGACGAATCGTAGCCAGGGTATAGCTCCTTCTTTGCAGAGTCAAAGGTCTCATACCGGAAATCAGCAAGCTCGTCGCCCTGGATTGTGACGAGTTGGCGAAGACCAGAGGTTTCAGCAACGCCGAGATTGACATCGTCAACCAGGTTGAGATCGCCAAGTTTTGTCGATACCCGGATGGTCTTACCAAGAATGAAAACCCCGACGTCAGCATGATTGAAAGATAACGTTGCGAGTCGAATGCCGTCGTTGTTGAGAATAAGGCGGATACTCTTCAGGTCAACTTTCACCCGAATAGCCCCGGTCTCGCCTTGCTGGCTCGTTGGCGGTGGTAGCACGAGCTCAACGTTAGTCTCCTCCCCGTTGTCGGTGATCGCCTTTTGTTGTGGAGTATCGGCCTCGTTGTTCGTAAAGGTGACAAGGATGAAGTCCAAAAGAGTGAGGAGCGTCTTACGCGTCACTACAACATTGATTGTAGATACGGCGACGTCGACATTCATCTCGACGCCTTCGTACTTCGACATGAACTCCGGAGACTCCTTGTTAACCCTAACAAACTTGACATGGACGAGGTCTCTCTGCTGTTGCCGATCCTCCACATCACCTGAGGAGACAATGGACTTGAACTCGGCAGGGGGGTTGTCCACAAAATCGTCCACGGTAACCGATCCCAGCGACACCTCAGCGGCCATGTCGTAGGGCCGAAGATAGAACTCAAGGTCAAAGTTCTCAGCGACAAGGTCCACGAGGAGTTGATCTGGTTTCTTTCTGTCAGGATCGCTGCGGTACAGTGATCCCTTCAATTGGTCAACGGCGAACTTGAACTCGAACATCCGCTGTTGCATCCTCAGCTGCTCGTTGGCTGATCCGTCCTTAGCGTCGTGGAACTTATCGTCGTCGTCGAGGTCGTCGTCATTGAGAATGATGGCCTTCTGTTGTGTAGGAAAAGACAAAAACTGCGAAGACGCCCGCTTCCTATTCGAACGGCTGGAAGCATTGCTGAGAAGCCGAGGCCTCTTAGGTGGGCGGGACTCTTGTGGTGCCACGTTCTGTCCTCCAAGTTTAGGGATTGCGACGTCGATGATCCGCATCAAGCTCTTGTATTTCGCGTCCGAGACCGAGGCATGAAGGACAGGGAGGTGGCCAGAGACCCGGAGCTTGGTGAGATTGGGGGCCTTTGGCAGAATTGACGTCTCAACCACAAAGTCGACGTTGATCTTATCAACGACACGCATCATGAGATTGTCATCCTTTTCGCCAAGTTGCCCTTTGGTCTCCTCCACAGATGGCCCGATCAGAAGCTGTGTCGACGTCAACTTGACCAGGAATCGGTCATACATCAGTGACTCTAGTCGCTTGAGATCCTGTTCAGTGTATGCTTGCTTCTGTTTGGACTGGACATCCTTCATGGTGTCTTTGTCCACGAGCTCGCTGTTGACGCTGATGTGACCAGCATCTAAAATGATGCATGTCGATTTCTTGCTGGTGACGCTCTCTGGGATGATGATGAGAGGAGCCTGAAGGTCCAGTTTGGCGTTGACTGTCTTGTGCTCCTCAAGCGCGAATTCCAGTCCGGCCCGAGTTTGCTCTCGCAGGCCCTCGACTGTAGCCCCAGCAGTCTCCAACAGAGCATTGATGGACTCCATATGACGCTCTGGAGGGCGGAAGAAGTCGACGACACCCACCACGACATTTGGATTCCAGACGATCTCGAGGGGGTTCAGTTTGGCCGTCAGCGCAATATCGCCTTGGCCGTCCAAAGGATTTTGCTCAAGTTGGAAGTGGAAGAATGCTTCATCTTGGCTCTTCTCTAGCTCCACGATCGACAATCGCCTGAGAGCTTTGTTCTCGGGGGCATCCTTCACACGAACAATCTCCTTGTACATCGTATCTGGTGTGGTGCCGTCGTTCACACGCAAGCCGCCAAGGCTTATATCCGCGAGGAATGAGTCCGGTCGCTTGAGACCCTTCGCCTTGAAGATATCGAAGTGGAAGCTGATTAGATCCTTGGCCTCGTTGTGGGGATCCTGCTTGAGCGTGAAGCTTCCTGTGCTTAGAGAGGCTTCTATCTGCATCTTAACAGTATCCCTCGGCACGTCAACCTCGGCGGCGAGAGCAGTTTTCTCATCCCAGTCAATGACTTCGTAGAGCTCCTTGCGCTGCTCTTCCGTAATCTCTATGTTCTCCATGTCGTCATGCGTCTCCTGGGGTTGTGGCTTGGCGCCCCAGGCCCAGGCAAGCCAGCCTTGTTGTTGTTGTTGCTGTGGCTGCTGTTGAGGAGGGGGGCGGTTCCGGAGAGCCTCAGCATTCTCCCGCTTGAGTTGGTTCCGGGCCAGAGATCTCCAGAATCGGAGGTCCTCGTAGTCCAGCTTCATCTCCAGCTTGCCCAGGTCGTCATTCTCTTCTGTTGACAGCTGCTGGTTCTGCTTCTTCTTCTTGAACAGCTCAATGTACCGCTTTCTGTCATCGCGACGCTCCTTGAAGTACTCCCAAGACCATCGCCTGTTCCGCTCGTGAATCTTGCTTAGAATTGCGTTACCGGCAAACTGTAGCCACGCGCGAGGGTCTTCTTTTGGTCTGACGCCCTTCGGCTGGTATTTTTTGTACTCTTGGTGTCGAATGAAGTAGTGGAACAAGTCCACCATCATCAGGGCGTCGCGATACTGTTGGTCGTCTAACACGAGTCCGATCTCATCAAACAGAAGGTTGGCCTTGAACTTTGGCACTTGTGCGCTGCCTGTCTTATCGATCTCGAGCCTCGCCAAGCCTGAGACCGGCTTCAGGATGAACTGGTGATTGCCAGACTGTTGATTTTCCCCCCTGACAATCATGGAGCGAAAGCTCTCGAGCATTTCGGCATGTGGCGTCAACTCCGTGCCAGGCGTGTGGACCTCGCGGCCCGGCCCCAAAAGCTTGGTATCCGTATTCCAGTACACGGCGAGGGCTTCCAACTTCGCCAACTTGTGGGTGGTCTTCGTAGAGTCTTGGATGAACGTCGGCTTCCATTCTCCATCCGTGCTGACGGCGCTGAACTCTTCGAGAGTGATACCCAGCGCAAAGGGGTGTCCGGGGGCAGAGATGGCGTCCTCGTATCGCACATGGATGTTCTTGACCGTCACTTGCAGGTTGTCTACGATCTTCGTGACGAGGCTGTCGGTGAAGCTCTGGGTGCGTTTCTGTTCTTCGGCGCTGAGTCCCTCCTGGGATCTCTCTTTCAGCAACTCGGCCGAGTCGAGCTTTTCCATCTTTATTCGCTGCTTCCGCCGCTCCTCCTCTTCCTCGTTGTACTCGGCCTCCTCTTTGGGCGACGCCAGAAGGTAGACATCCTCGATGTAGACCTTGACGGGGGCGCCGCGCAGGTTTGACCAGGGAATCGTCAGTGTCAGTTGGCCCAGGTGGCCTTCGATAACGTTGATGGGAAGCTTGAGCTGGTCGAGCGCTTCTCTACGGAGCTCGAGATCGCGGAGCTTGACGTCTCCTCCCCAGATACCAACTTTGAGTTGTGTCGGATCGAAGTTCTTCACATACATGCCCAGAAAGCGGTTCAAAAGCCCCGCTACCAGGCCTTCCAACATGGCGAATGTGGGCTGCCGTGACCCGGGCAAGGACAATCGGGATCAAAGGTCTATTGTGGGCTTCGCGTTGGCTTCATCGAGGGCTCGAAGCGCAATGTTTTCGCAGGATCAAGGGGGTTCGCAAGTTCGTATCAGGCTGTGTCACTGTTGCCGCCCAAATCATGCCAGACAGAAAGGTGGCACTGGCGTCATGGATCGCTGTGTCTGGCTCGCGGCCTGCTGTCGCGGGGTCGGCTCAGTCGCAATTGTCGGGTTTTCTGGGATTTTGATGCTCCGGGACAGGGCGAGCAGGGACGCTGAATGACCCGTGCAGGGCAAAAAAAGTGCAATTCGGTAGGTAAAGCTAGGAATTCGAAAGTATCGCAACCACTTTGAGCCACGCTGCTTGTGGTGTCCAGGTTCTAGGTCGACCTTGGGAGACTGCGCCTATGACGACTGACGCGCGGGCTCAGCTTCTTGGGAGCCGAAGCTTGGGCCGCCCCGCTGATGCCAGGCGCGCAAAGGTGGAGGCCCCGCTGACGAACGTGAGAGCATCTTCCCAACGGCAGGGGCCGGCTTCAGCGCACGGCAGGGGTGGCGCTGACCTCATCCAGTGAGCGGACAAGACTGGCGAACCGCATCGTTCGCAATTGTGTTTTCTTTCTGGGCAAACTTTGTCAGCTTGGGATCATTCATTCCAGCTGTCATTTCTTTAGATTATCATGTTCCGCAAACCACAAACCAAGAGATGCCGTGTAACTACTGCAGCAGGAAGTTGTTTGTTGGATGGCTGTCGGGGGCGATAGGCCCACACCAGGGGGTGTTTTAAGCCCTGGAATTGTTGATCTGGGTGGCTGCCCCTCCGTTCCTGGCAATTACGTCACTTGGCAGCACAAAACAGCCTTCCATGGAGGGAGGAGATGCAAGCCTGAACGCGCAGCGTGACAGTATAATTTCTCGAGTTCCTTTGCTGGTGATTTATTTTCGTCATTTCCTAGCATTCCTGCGAATTGAAGCAGTCATACCCAAAACCGCAAGATGCTGCGCACAACGCGGCCGCTCCTGAGCTCCGCCAACAGGCTGGGGCTCGCAAGCCGAGCCCCGCAGGTTCGACATGCACAACTCCAGCTCTGCACAGCTCCAACCTTGCATCTCCGTCTCCCACGGTGCAAAGTTGAGGCTAGCAGGGTAACCCCTCTTGTTTTCCAGACCAACTTCTCGTCCAAACCTCCTTTGCAGCCAAATACGCGCGATAAGGAGCATGAGAAGTACCTCGCTCAGCAGCCGCTGGAACCCCGGCCAGAGGAAGTATCCACACAGTCCTCGGTACGCCATGTCATAGAAGACAGTCAAGCACCAGCCAAGTCGGATGAGGATTTCCTGAAAGGTCTCAAGGGTGATGTGGTAGGTTACATCGCCAATTACCGCACGACGAGCGGGTAGCACAGCAGCTGACGACGCGATCGATTGATGGCAGCACACCTTCCAGGAGGCGCTCGCCCTAGACAAGGTTCCACGGGAGCCATATGCTCTGGGCCTCGCGGGCACCCTCCCCTACATGGGAACTTCTGTCGCAACACTTTACCTCTCCTGGAGCCTCAACACAACATGGCCTACGAGCTCAAACTTCCTCAACAGCATCCTCGTCTCGCACGAAACCGCATCCCAGTGGCTCCACCTCGTCGAGCCCGTCCAGGTCGGCTATGGCGCAGTGATCATCTCGTTCCTTGGCGCAATCCACTGGGGCCTTGAGTTCGCCGAGAAGCATACTGCGAGGGAGCGAACGCGTTTCCGATATGCCATGGGCGTCATCGCGCCTGCTATCGCCTGGCCGACGGTCTTCATGCCTGTCGAGTGGGCTTTGACGACACAATTTCTCTCTTTCACGTTCCTCTACCTAGCCGACTCGCGCGCGACGACTCGTGGATGGACGCCACACTGGTACGGCACTTATCGCTTCGTGCTTACGGCTGTGGTAGGCGCCGCAATTTTCATCAGCCTGGTAGGGCGCGCCAAGGCCAGCGACAACCGCGCGCGTTGGAGAACAAGTGAGCTTGAGGACTTGGTGATGCAAGGCGCTCCTGGTACCAAAGCGTACCACAACTGGGCCAAGGAGGAAGAAGAGGAAAGAACTAGACTAAAGAAGGAACAGGAAGAGAAGGAGAAGAAGCAGAAGGAGGAGGAGGAAGAGAAACAAAAGGAGGAAGGCAAGAAGAAATCCGAGGAGGGTAAGAACAAGGGGGGTAAAGGAGGGGACAAGAAAAACAAGCAGGCAAGTGAAGAGGCGACGAAGGGAGATGGTGGTGCGAACAAGGAAGTTGGGAAGGATAAGGAGACCGGGGAGGGGAAGAGAGAGACAGAGAAGGGGAAGAAGGAGTAGTGGTGGTAATGGCTCATCCGGTTCTTGCAAGAACCTTTGGCGTCTCGGGCTTTTCCGTCATAATGGCTTGCATGAAAAGACTATCCTCACGTACGCAATGATTTGGAGTTTTGATATTGGCAGAGTTGTATTGATAGTTCAGCTATGTTCTTAATCAAGTTGTTTCGCTATAATCATTTGACACCATCACCAGGCTACCGAGGATACCATCAACCTAGTTTCAGTGCCTCGGGTACTGGCCAATGCCAATTCAGATTCTTTAATATCTCCGGTGAACTCATTGTGTGCGCCTTGCCAAGACGGGAGATTGTGCTGTTGGTCTTTAATTCTTTTCCATGCAATCAACCCCTTGCAATTTAACCGGGTCTTCATGAGAATGTGGCTTACAAGTAGCACAGGCACTACACTCTACTACCTTGATTCTTCATTGCTATCGAAATGTTTGGAATCATGTGAGATGTCTCCCGAGAAAAAAGAAAACCTTCTGTTGAAAACACACTCTCTTGTGACAGGATCGGGGAGAGGTCTCTTTTTCAAAGAGAACTGGAGACACTGGCTCCTTGGAGCATTGACTAAACCCGGAATTATCCTTGGGATGGTTGAATTCGCCACGATAGACCAAAGGCAACCCGACCAAGCGGTTCTTCCGAGAGTGTATATGGCTGCGGGTTTGTCTCGGCTCCCCCAGTTCCCATACTTGGGGTAGCTGCGCGGTTAAATATCCCACGCCCCCTTCAACTGCCCATGACGCGTCTAGGCCGCGGCTCCTCGAGCATCGTCGGCTTCTGATCGGAGGGGTGACTCGACATGCGAATTACGACCTCCCCCAAGGCACATCCTCGAATCGAAGTCCAGAAAACCCATCCGCGAAATCTGATATCTCGCGCCCCGGACGCTTGCGGCGACGGTCGTTGAAGCAATCCGATCGTCTCCTTGACTGCCGGCGGAAATGACAAACCCGGGATTGTGGACACCGTTTGCAGCACCGGAGATATGCTCCAGCCTCTCAACCACGACAGTGCTGAGTTACACTTATGCCACCCATATCTCACCATTCAGCGTCGTGATTCCAGATGAGGCAGATCCCCGCTACACGTCATGTAACCCGCCGGGATGGAATGCTCTCCAAACGGGGCCGGATCGCTTCTTCTTCAGTCCAGCAGTGTGTCCGAGTGATTGGACAGCGTATTCCATCAGCGCAACGAATGGAATAAACCGCGCGACTTGCTGTCCCAGGTAGGCAGAGTCCAGGCTCCAACTAGTCCGACAGCTGACTTTGGCAGTGGGTATACGTGCGGGCAAGCTGCTCTGACAAACCTCCTGGCGCCAGGATACGGGAGCATTCCGGGCTTCTCGGGCAACCTCTGCTCGAGGACACTGACGTCCACTGCATCGTCCTGGGTGGCGGCGACGACAACGACTGCACCTCAACCGAGCGAGACTGGCTCCTCCGCACCGCCCCTGTTGTCAACGCCACCATCTTCGCAGCTCCAGTACTCAACCAAAATCATGTTCCAGGTCCTCAACGGTTACACAATCGAATGGAAAGACTCCGACAGGGCAAGCCTCTCGCCGCAACCGCCCAGCTTGATGTGCACCCTCCGGGCGCGGACGACGAGCTACGAATCTTGGGACCCGAAGCTGCCGGCTCCCACGGTGAGCTGCTACGATTACACGAGCAGAAGGGAAGATAAGCCGATTCTTGACTCAAAATACGTCCCCATGGTAATTGTCTTCTCGATAATGGGCGCCATTGTCGTCGCGCTGCTTGCGACGTGGTTTTCCAAGTCACGGAGGAAGAGACGCTTGGCAAGGGAGGAGGCCCGTGTGGCAGGGATGAACCACGAGCTTGGTGTTGTGGTTCCTGCGCCGGCGAAGGGAGTGCGGTGAGGTGTACATGCAGGAGACATCTGTGTGGCGGTCTGACCTTGGTACAAAGCAGGTAATGATCATGATCGACTTCGTCGGAGTGAGAGGTCACTGAGGTGAGTCTGTTTTCTTATCGACAAGGAAATCAGTCATGTTTGATTTGGATCGTTACCTGAGGCATTGGTTGCTGTCAATGCGCTCCTGGCCTCAATTGTGGTGGAGTGGTGGGGGCACGGCGTGGATTTGACGACTGGGAGAGGAATGTAGAGCAGGTATTGGTTGTATCCTCCCGTCCAACGATGCCGAGTCGCCGTGACTGGCCTGCCCAGTCGCCAACGTCCAAGTTTCAAGCTGTTTCCCCTGATCATAGTGTGTAGTATCTTGAGGGCATGCGCCGCACTGTACTAGGGGGCACCACGCGTCGTCCAAGCCCTGCGCGATAAAGGGACCAATCGCGGGTGGCTCCGCTGAGTAGGTAGGTGTCGTATTTCCGTTTGCCTCAGCGTATCATTGGGCTTCCCAAGAGTTTGTAAATCCGGGACGACGCTGACACAACACACATTTCCTTTGCGGTGGTTCGGTGGGCGGCTCCGACCCGGACAACAATCTCCGGCCGTGGCTGTGCCACTTCGTAATAAACTAAAAATCCTGATGCTGATGCCAAGCCTAAGAAAGTGGTGCTGCCAAGTTTTGGCTCAGCCAATGGGCCTGCTGCTAGGGTTAGGGTCTTATCCCGCGGCAGAAGCGGGAGCATCCTTGCATCGCTGGATCTCGGACCACTTGGGGGCGTCGCAACAACCAGTGCTGAGCCGCATGCTCGCAGTTGTCCGCGTAATAAAGGAACATTTCCCACCAGCCTGATAAGGGTCTCATGCTGGATCTCGGGACACCTGCTGGAGAAACGGCTCTGAAATCAAGTCAAGCTCAAATGCTCGCGGGGTCGTACGCGTCGGCAGTTTCGATCCTTTTATCTGCTACCGTTGATTAAAATAGGCCAAAAGGCGCTGCCTGTTTGGCTGGTATGCGGCATGTGGACCGAGTGTAGCGGTTCACGGGAGCTACACAGTAGTTTGAATGGCCCACGACTGCATCCTTTGGCGGGCATTTTGACCTCAATGTGGAGTCGTGACATCAATGCGTGCGTGTCCGGGAACAAAACACGGCGGTCGGGCCGTCCGAAATCCCTGGCACATTATTTTCGTATTAATGGCACCCAAATGGCCATCTGCATCCTTCCATATCCACTGGTATTTGCGAGGACAGCCCAGCGGACCTGAGTGGACAGAGGGCAAAATAAAACGAGGGCAATGCAGCCCTTGAATCATCACATCAGGCACCCACTCTCATTCGCCCAACTTGGAATGTATGTCGTCATGACTTTGCCCAACAACTTTTGGGCGTGAAGTAAGTTTGGTGTATGGGTCCCAAGATCAATGTTGACCGCTACAAACGATGGGCATTTCGAAGGGCTGGGACCTGGGAGTCAATGTTTGTGGGTGGGCGGAAGCGTTAAATGTTCCTGTCGGCGCCGGCCCGTTCAATCGCACCATCATAGGTGCGGCTCCTACAGCTCCAAGTCCCTCGCATCCTTGTCTCACTCCAGCGGAAGATTCGTGTCGCTTGACATCAAATATAGAGCACAATGAAGGGTTGGTTCACATCAAGCTCCCGCATAGGTGATCCACATATTGTCCCACTGCATGGAATCCAGGGCTTCCATGCCACCAGGGCCGCTGATGAGCTTACTCTAGAGAAAGCGGCACAGACAATTTAAGGCGCCGTCAATAAAGTAACCGGGCAAGTTCTTGCTGTAGGCTCTCTCCTTGCGCCACCCTTCCGTGCCTGCTCCGGCCCTCTCCTGCCCCACTGGCACCACTGACACACCGGCGGCACCGCTGGTGTTGGGTGTTCTTTCCTTCTTTCCTTCTTTCCTCCCCACACCCACCCGTGTTTTCTCTTCTTTTGGTTGCATTGCTTGCTTAGACTGTTGCAATCAAGTTTTCTTCTTCTCCAATAACTGGACCACGCCGATGTCGTTTCACCTCTAATCTTCACCCTTCGCGATTCTCGGCTTTGCGCCGTCGGGCGCGATCGTGATGCTTATCACCATGCCAAGTCAGCGGCAGACGATCGGCCTGCTCGCCTGTCTGTCAATCGCCTCATTCTTCCTGACTGCCGTCATACGCCGCGATTCGCCGGGGTTCTTCAAGTTCTATGAGCCCACTCACGATGTCCCTCAAGGAAGCGCCAAGCCGGAGAAGCACCCGTTGTACAAGCCTGTCCCGGAATATGAACCGCCGCCCATCAAAGACAACTTCCCTCTGCTGGCAACATCGCAGCCGCCGGCGATCCCGAAGTGGAATGTTCCTCGAAAGGGCCTGTACAAGGAGTATGATCTCCCCGTTGCGCCGCCATTGCTCATCGGATTCTCGCGCACCTGGCCGCTGCTTCTTCAGGCCGTGACCAGTTACATCACGGCGGGCTGGCCAGCCGATCAAATATATGTCGTCGAGAATACGGGCGTCCAGCAGGCCAACACCCGCGGCCAACTGACGCTGCAGAACCCTTTCTACCTCAACCACACGACCCTCAAGACCCTCGGTGTCAACATCATCCAGACTCCGACACTGCTGAGCTTCGCGCAGCTGCAAAACTTCTTCCTCTCTCTCACTTACAGCCACGACTGGCCGTACTACTTCTGGAGCCACATGGATGTCCTCGCGCTGTCATACGAGGACGGGCACGAGGCGACCCCAAAGTATAACGAGGAGGGGTACAAGTCGCTGTACACTCTCGCGCTTCAAGCGCTACGCCAGGCGCGCACACAGGATCCTCGGTGGGGCATTCGATTCTTTGCGTACGATCACCTGGCGCTTGTGAACCCCGCAGCTTACGAGGACGTTGGGGGATGGGATACCTTGATTCCGTACTACATTACTGATTGTGATATGCATTCGCGCCTGGGTATGCGCAATTGGACGATGCTCAATGCCCAGGCAGGAATCATCACTGATGTCAGCACAACCCTCGACGACCTCGCTGCCCTGTATCGTCTAGAAGGCGTAGAGGCGCGCTTCACCGATCCCAACCCGCCACCACCAGAGAAGGAAGATGGCAAAAAGAAGAATTCGCGCGACATGTTGGCAGACGTTGTGCGACGCGATCGGTCGGCAGGAAGACTACCGCCGTCGACGATGCTGGGGAAGCGACAGCGTGTGAGCGTGTACCGAGGCGATCTGCACGAGCGCGATGACGATGAGAAAAAAGAAGATGAAAATATTGGGCGGTGGCGCAAGCTGCTATCAACAGCCGATACGATGTTTCACTATAAGCACGGAAACCGCGGTCGGAATACTTGGCAGACCGGACAGCATGGCGGGCAGGGCGAGCCATTCTACTACAATGCCGCCGGCCTGGCTGAGGCTATCGATCTGGCTACTGAGAATGGCAAAGAAGTGTTCAGAAGGAAGTGGGGGCACCGTGACTGCGACCTTCATTCGGGGGCAGGATTGGAGTTTGGAGATCAGTGGTTGGTTGAGAAGGACTGGAAACGATAATGTGGACGGGAAGACTTCTGTCGCATGTTGGCTTTAGCGTTTACGATGATATCCCGGGGTTGGATTTATGGAACGCTGTTTGATCGAGAGCTACGGGGAATAGCCTTTCGGGAGAATGCGCTGTCGCGGTTTGCATATGGAACTGGGCAGGATATGGCTCACTGCCATTGAGGATACCAAAACGGAGTCCTTGGGAGCTATCTGTACTATTGAGAACAGTGCTCGCTCACTTTGTATAATGAATATCAGTACTAAGATCGATAGAAACAATCCGTACAATTTGTAATAAGGGATCTTAACAGCAGGTACTTATTCTGAATTCCTGAGAATTCATGTTCATCAACATCAAAGAGAAGAACCCTGGTACTTCGACAAGACGAAAGCGAACATAGCCCTGACCCGGAAGTACCTCCACTTCCCCAACATGTCTCTTGCATCGTGTGAATCAATGAGCCCCAGAACCCTCGCCAACTATATTAGGTGGTGGATTGACGAAAGTATGGAGATACTATCTCCGATAGGATCTCATCAATGACACTCCCAGTCAAGCGGGCAACTAACTCAGGCAGTGGATTACAGGAAGTATGGGAATAGCCGTTCACCATGGGGCTGTTGATTTCTTCGAGTGTCTCGACCAGCTGCTGGATACTCCAGACATAGTCGGTGAGGTCATTCGAGCCCGCATGATACAAAGCCCCCATTGGGCGCAGATCTGTTGAATCAAGGCCAGAGATCATGGAACCTATCATCATGTTACGACACTCTGATGACTCCTCCAGTGAAAGTGGTTCTCGGCAGCCGTACCCATTCCTAGCTTCTTCGCTAAGTCGTGTAACGCAGTCTTTGAGCATTTCAAAAGCCTTGTTGAGTGATCTAGCGCGCGAATCAATTGCATTCTCTGTCATTGATAGTAACATTTAGCACTTCCTTCCTAGAAAAGTAAATGGGCAACTGCTATACGAACAGTTGTGGGTAGTGGGAAAGTATCCAGTAACTCACCGGCGAGGTCCGATGGGACGAATTGTGTGCTGAGATCAACCACTCTTCCTCCCGGGTCGATCAATTGGCCATCTTCGTTCACTCTGCACCCTAGACAGAGTCTCTTCAACACATTGAGGAACGATTCCTCATCTCCAATCTCTCTGAATACCGCGATCGCAATGCCGTTATCACTAAAGTCTTGGATCTGAGAGAGTGGAGGGGGCAAAGGCCTTATCCAGGGCAGATGGCGTCTCATGTCGTATTTGTCGGCGAACAGCAACGTCCCATAGAAAACTCTCAGATCCAGGTTGGCGCTGGGAAGGCGGTCGAATTGGGCATGTGCAACGTTGAAGAGGATCTCTGCGGCTTCGAAGTTGTCCTCCGGGAGGGTGACGATCCAGGGCGTGCCGCCGGTTGGCTTCGACTCGCGAAAACCGCCGAAGAGCATGGCTTTGAAAACGGGGCTTGCGCGCGCTAGGACTTTCGAGCAGACGAGGAAGTTGCGCTTCTCTGGGCCGACGAGGACTTGTAGGTCGCCATCTCCGTCAATGTGCGTTGTACCGGTGTCGCTTGTGGGCGCCATCGTCTCTGAACCCTACCCAGTGACGAGAGGATCAAGGTTCGAGGGCGAATTTGGTGAAATGTTCGTGGTTAGGTTGCAGGTTGAAGGGGTAATTGTGGCGGCCGCGCTGCTGTGCTCGGAGCAAAGATTTTCAGGTTGCTGGGCATCTCTGGAAATTTCATCCGATCTTTAGGTAGACCGCTTATCAACGCCAGAGGTACCTTAGATTAAGTAACTACCTCGTTTGACAAAGCAGAGACATTGAGCTTTGGCAAGGAATGTGCCAATTGAGCCAGTAGGCAGGGTCATCAAAGTTCCTGTCGGCCACAGTAAACGTGTTACTGCGATTCCGAGTCAAGGTCGTTACAGAATAGAAGTTGAGTTTGATTCCCGACCTAGCTCGCATTACAAATGGAGAGTATCTCCCATACAAAAACGACGCCATAAAGCCACGCGCAGCAAATGGTACCAGTCCCTGTTAAAACATATTCTCATCTAGCCTTAGGCTTACCAATGTTGGTCCGCAAGTGCATTCAAAGCGCCCCACCGCTATTGCGACTCTCAGGGCTCTCTCAAATAATCTTCAACCATCTGTCGAGCATCTTCTACCAACTCAGGGAGCGAGTTGCAAGGCTTGTGGCACGGGAAAATGCGGACTACCTCTATCTTCTCGAGACGCTGCAGCAGCTCCTCGATGGACAGCACGTACCTGTAGTCGCGACTGGATTGTTGCGGTGCCAACATGAGTTGCAACTCTTTCTCATCGAGACTGCTGATGATTGATCCTAGCGTCATGGCATGACAAGCTGGCGGCTCAGCCTTGGGGTTGACGCAATATCCGTCGACTGGATCGCCGTCTTCGTCTATTCCCTTGAGTTTTGAGATGCAGACTCTCACCATGTCGACGATTTGATCGATGAGTTCGTCGCGGACTGTTATGAGATCTAGAGGACGCAGAGTCTGTGTCAGCTGGATGCCAGTGTGGCAGACGGAAGAATTCAGATGGGTTATCGTGAACTGACCGCCAAAGTATGATGGGACGAGCGGCATGTCAAGACACCCGAACACTGAATGGAGGGGAGACAGATGCAACTGCCCTGCCGGAACGGAGATTCTACCAATGCCGCCGTCTTCTACACGAGTGTTCATATACATCCACCCTCCCAAGGTATCAAGCTGATCGCTTTCAGTTGCGTTCAGTATACCAGCGAGGGCACAACAATCCCTGAAGTCATCTGGCATCGCGCCGTACATCACTTCTTTTTCGTGGGGTGCCGTCTAGTCGTCGATCCACGGGTCAAGCAGGCGTTTCATATCATACTTGTCCATGAATACCAAGGTGGCATAGAGGGCCTGCAGGCCTAACTCATTGGGTACTGTACATCGTGGAAGTTGGAATGCACGATATTCATGAGTATTTCGACCGCCGTGGCGTCATCCTCAAGCAATTCGACAGACCAGGAGACGGAATTGTCGGCAGGTTTCGCCTCTTTGAAGTGGCCGTAGAGCATGCGTTTGAACGGGCGACTGACGCGCGCGACGGTTTTGGAGCAGACAATGAACTCTTGCTCGTCTTCGCCGACAATGAGCGTGAGGTCACCATCCTCGTCGAAGACAATTTGGTCCGGCATGCTATCGCCATGTCGAGGATGGAGGCGCGTGCGGGGACGTGGTGGTGGCATGCGACATGTGATGTGTTGACGTCGTCCTGTCTGTGGATGTGGTTCGGACGAAAAAGAAGAAATCGAGAAAAAGATCACGGCACGCATTTTTATACGCGATTTTCTCTTAGCGCGGCGCTACAGACAGGGGGCTGTGTCCCCGTTGACGGGAATGGCTCAATCGCGTCGAATAGTTAGGAAACTTCATTGCTTGGGGCTGTTGCGGGTGCTCGG
>Ga0247770_1000135_pt1 | contig 66442 bp, 69 predicted proteins | sample UWRJL136409B6_FD_179943 | JGI IMG/M metagenome (GOLD analysis project Ga0247770, IMG submission 179943) | Plant litter microbial communities from Arlington Agricultural Research Station in Wisconsin, United States - UWRJ-L136-409B-6 | ecosystem: Environmental > Terrestrial > Plant litter >...
CCTTTTCTACCAAATCAAGTCACTTTGCAACTGCACTTCCGCTGCTCCTGAGCCCCTCGTTCCTCAGCCAAAACGTTCCACAGGTGGCAAGATTGCACACAATGAACTTTAATTGCTTGCGTGAGGCACCAGAACCCGTTCCTCACGATCGTCTACTTTCCTTTTCTTATATCTAAAGTTTCTTCTACGGACCCGGTACCTGTCGGATTTGATCATTTGCACGATAGGTTGGCTGGAATTCGTTGTATTGTGTTCTGTGTTGCTTGTTCCAATCAGTTAGACACCACTAGAAATCTATGTTTACACTCCAATGCCACCCCCTGAAGTAGATCCACGCCACAGCCAGGGGGCTCAACCACATGTCTTGGCGTGTGGATGATCCAACATAATGAACCTGGTTGAAGCTGAACTTGGTGGGGCAACCTTCCAGCAGGAACTGACAACGAATTTTGCACGTGACATGGGGTTGTGTAACCACACCCACCCATCGGCGACGAAGGTGTGGTCGTTCCCGCGGTGCAAGTTCGTCGATCTACAATTTCGATGGCGCACTTTAGATCGTTTAGAGCTACCAAAAAGAGGAACGAATCCAGGTGCCGTGTTCGGATCATATGGTATCTAACAGAAGGGCGCTTCGGAGAAATTGGAAAGAAGAATGGCGAGACGCAAATGCTCTCGGTAAGATCACCTCATTTCAGCTAATTCGCTGGAACGTTTCAACAAGGTCATCAGCTTGTAGGAGGAAAATAAATGGATACCTCTAGTGAGGAGAGCCAGGTTGGTCAGGGCGATGGTGCGGCCACGCGATCGCGCGCCCTGAATGAGCGGCTCGGGAAGTTACAGCACAGAAAGAGTGGTATAGTCAAGATTCTCAAAGCGATGGAACTTTAACCTCGCGCGCCATCATAAGCGGCACGGCAGGCAATACAATCACAGGACCCAGATCAGCCGGTTATTCCATGAAGTGAGCTTCGAGTGGGCCGACAATGACGCTTGTGGTGGTCCATATATTGTGTTTCTGCATCTAGAGCCAGCGACCCTCGTCCGACGCAGCGCTGGTGGGGCACAGGTATTTAGCTGCCTGAGGGTATCAGTCATTTATTATCTGCCAGTTTTATAGCTAATTGCTCGCTTGAGACCCTACATGCCTGATAGGAGAGCTTCGACGTTTCACATGAACGGGCATCCCCGCCTTTGTGTGGGGAGTCCCAAGTCCGACCTGATAGCAGCGATGCCCATCAACCGCGTATTTTGGGCCCTTGTTGATACTATCAAACCTGATTAGCTTTTTTCTTTTCGATCTTTGGTTCTGTGAGCCTGCGCACCTTAGAGCATCCCATTCTTCCCAACCACAATCGATATCCAAATCACGCATCACGAGCGTTAGAACTGCCTTGATCTCAACAAGCGCGAGCTCCTGGCCGATGCAGTTGCGGAACCCTAGCCCAAACGGGTGCCAAGCGTTTTTCTTTGGGTAGAGCGGATCTCCGGGGCTGGCAAGCCACCTCTCGGGGATAAATTCCAGTGGGCGGACCCACAGATGCTCCCAGCGCATGGCGGCTCGGATGCCGTCCCAGATCATGAAGCCTTCAGTAGGGAAGGGGACGCTTGCACCCGGCACTGCGAACGAAAAACTGCTCGATCCATCACGGATAGGTCCGACCGAGGGCCACAGTCGGAGCGCTTCCTTTATGCAGGCAAGCGTGTAAGGGAGCTGGTTTAGCAGGTGAGGAGACGCCTGCAGACGTTCCATGGTCTCGTGCGTCCCGGCTCCCAACACGGCGTCGTGCTCGGCGCGAACTAAGTCTGCTGCAGCGGGATCTTTAGCGAGGCAGTGTAGAACCCAGCAGATGGAAGTCGCTGTTGTGTCGTGCCCGGCAAACAGGAAGAGCTTCAGCTGAGCGATGACCGTTTCGATGAACTCCTCGTCGGATAGCTTGGGTTTGTTCTCCTCCTGAGGGGTGGCTTCTTCGTTGTATTCTTCGACGGCGAAATCAACAATCGTGGCACGATCGTTAAGTGCGGAGCGGGGGCTTTCTAGCCTGCTTACAACATGCGGTAGTAAAAACTTGCGCATGATCCGCGTGTTCCTAGCCATCTTCCAGTGACGAATGGGGCTGAGGATCCTACCGAGTGTGAGGATGTTATAGTCGAACAAGCAGTGCGTCAGCTGGTCGAGCAAAGCGCGACGGAGAGGGCCCGGCTCCCGTGTTTGCTCATGAAGTCGGATGCCCAGGGTAGCGCGACCGATGACGTCGAACGTAAGGTTCGTAGTTAGAGCTTCGAGCGGGAACACCGGACCCCAGGTGTTGTTCTCGCCCGCCTTGGCGAGGAGAATGTCACGGAAAATAGCAACCTCCTCGAGGATGGACGGCAGCATGGCGGTGATGTTCTTAGAGCTGAAGCCGGAGCTGAAGCGGGACCGCCAAACCCGCCATTGCTGCCCTTCACTGGAAGCAAGGTCTAGGTTTTGTGTCAGAGGCGTTAGGTACAAAACGGCGTTGTGAGCACGTGGGAGGACCGTGCTCGATATGCTCTGACTAGATATGTTCGGTTCCATAGCTGTGTAGATGGATATATTAATAATTGATCGTCGTCAAGAAAATATAAATAGGTGAACAAATCATCTAAAAACTTGGCCCCCTTTGCCAAAATCATACGTCTCTAGGATCCGTGTATGTCGCGGCTCTAAAAGTAGTGCTGAACTCTTTGCAAGAAACTCACTGAATATTGTTGGCGGCCCCATCGGCCATAAGTCGACGTAAACGATGCCGGGACATGTCGTGCAATCAGGGAACAGCGTCTCCCAGTTCTCCAGGATAAGTTGGGCGATGTAGTTTGGATGTGTGTCCTGCGGCATAGCCTTCATAAGTTTCATTATGATAGGGAGGTGGCCGAACACGAGCGAGTGAGTCATGATTGGCTACGGAGAACGCCATCAGTAATGAACACAGAACTGTAGCTCAGTTGTAGGTCAGACCGCAGGCTGCAGACTAGGAAAAAATGAGCGCCTGCCGAGAAGGCCTTGTCTGGTATACTGAAGTTCTCACGTCGTCGAAATCACCTGTGGACATAGATTTGGGAAGTAGCGTGAACAGGACTTACAATTCCCCGGGATTGCAGATCTCGGAACATCTTCCGCACTTTGAAGAGCCGATGGATCTTCTGTATCACTACACATAAGACAGCAGCTCCGAGCAGAGTCGACCAACCAAGGCCGCCCAAGGTGGGATTGAGAATCGCCATTCTGTGGAGTCGCTGCGGCGGAGTTGATTAGAAATTGGCTCCGAGATAGGTATTTGGTCCTATCGCACTGGAATTGCAGATGAAGACAATTCTTGAAAGAACTGGTTGGTTGTTGTCTGGCGATCGATAAAGCGATTGCGATGCGGGGTGGTTGCGAGCTTTTGGTCGCATTGGTTAGCGGCATATCTTGCTTGATGTCACGTGCCACGTGCCTCACGTTGCGCCTTTCCCCGCCCACCCAAGCGCGGGTCGGTGCCTCGACGAATCTTAGGGGGCCATTCTGAGGAACAGTGCTTACTCATTTCTAACATTGCCAGAGAGGCCCCCTCTAGCATAAGGCTATTGAAGTTTAAAGCCATGGAGAAATCTTGGTGGTCCTGACGCGAGAGTTGCCGTCCCGGCCTTGCTCTGGGGCGTTCTAGGGTAGGGCATGTATTTACCGAATAATGCGCGTCCTGAGCCGCACCAGGCCGCCGACTCGAAAACGAGGATGGTTCGAAACTCATTATTAGACAAGATCAGATAGATTAGTCACCACCAATCCTAGCTAGCATGGCATGAGTAAGGCAGCCATAAGCAGTAAATAGATAAGGCAAGTGATGGGGACCCTATAGATGACTGGCTGCCCCATGAACTGCTCGGTCTAGGTAGCGGGAGTGGCTTAACCTCAAGAGCGGTGAACAGGTGCTCGAGGTGCTCAAATTTACGGAGCACCTTCAACGTTTTGCTAGGATTATTCATGAGTATGCTGATGCCGTACGGAACTCGGATGGCAGCCATAGCGCGCCCCGCCGTCCCACGCTGTCATTGCCGACTTGGCGGAAGGTAAGTAACTTTAGGTACCGGACTCTTAGGTCACGCCATGGGGAGCCGACGAAGTCCTTATGTCAGAAGACGGATGGTTAGTTTTCAAGACGTTCATTATTTCGGACTCAGAGCACTAGAGAATTCAAATTGTTCTGAAGCGGACTCAGCCTATTTGGCCAATCAGAGCGAGGCGGCGGACACTTAGGGCCTGGGAAAATCCGAGAGTCTGCCAGAATTGCAAAGGTGTGCGGGGTCACTTTATTCCGAACAAGTCCCTCTGATGAGCAGGAGGACTCAAAATCGGGTATCCCGTATAGCAGGGCGACCAATGGACTCTGCGGGCTCGGATGCTCATTGACCTGACCCCTGGGACTCATGCGTTGGCGATTTATGGTGTTCAACCCTGCTTCTTCGTATCCCACTTCTCCTCTTTTCCATAACCGCGAGCCAAGCCGGCTAGCCAGTGCTGCGCAGGGTGAGTGAGTCAGGCACAGATTCGTCCCTTCCTCTGTTGGCCACCGGGCCATAAAACCAAGTTTCAGGCAGCCGCGCGGATTAGATCAGTCTAGCGTTCTTCCTATCAGTTCTTCACCTGAAACATGTGAAGACTAATTATCTTGGCCAAGAGGTGGATGAAAGGCAGCACCCAACGTCGCCTCAAACGAAAATGGGAGACTCCAGGAGCCTGAGGGCGTGTGTCTAGGTAAAGATCGACTTCGTCACAAGAACATTATTCTTACAAACAGGTCATTTTTTCCAATGTGACTGCTTCCACCATCTCGGAAACCTACGCTTAGTCAGTTTTCCACACCATTCCAGCCAATCAGAAGCAACCCACCGGGCAGCATGACTTCGTCAAACGATGCAAGCTCCACCACATGGGAGCAACTCTTTAGGAAGACGAGATCCTTGGTGCCGAGAAAGTGAGGCATGCTGCGGAACAGGCAACAGACCCGTATGAGCGGGGAACGTGCATCCCCTACGACCAAGCGCTCTATCCTCGATCTTCCATGCCAAGAAGGAAGGCATCATCGGGGTCCTGTATCCGTTGTTTGTTCACAACATCGGAGCTCTGCTGAATCAACCTGCCAATGACACACCTATTTCCTCTGGGGCCGTTGCGGAGGCCACCACAAAGGTTAAGCTGTGAAGATGGCGTGGTCATGCCCCTTCCAGTCATTCCTTCCTTGGCGGCCCTCGGCCTACATCAACGACAGGAATGACGGTCGGTTTTCGAACCCCAAGCAGGCCAGTGGCTAGACGGTTAAGTGATGGCGCTTTCTATCTTCATTTCAATTGGCTCATGCTCCCAGTTCTAATGTTGACCGTTGCGCTTTATTGATTCCATTCGCAGTTGCGAATTCCGAATGGAATCAATCGGGCAGCCCCCTTTTGCCGCTGAATCTGAGGGATGCACGCAGTAACCCTAACCCCCTTTTCTTGACCCGTGCACGGCCAATAGGGGATCTACCAGTACCGTGGAGGTTTTTAGCTCCTTACTACGGATCCGTACCGCCATCCGCACCTCAGTCATCTTCCATACCTCGAAGGACAAAGGAAGTGTTTTCGGCCCCCACGGCACTCTTGGCCCCACAACACCCAAATTGTCCAGGTACTTACTTGCGTCGCCTGTGATTTTTACCAGGCACTGCGTAGCCAAACCCCCTTTCTTTCTGACAGGTGCGCCAAGCCCTTGGAACTCCCGGATATCCCCTGGTTATTATCTGACCGGTCAAAGTGGGGCACCCTCCCCCCCCCCGGATTATGACGTCCTGACTTTCAATAGCATGGGAGACGGTGTATATAGTCGCCGACTGACTGTCCCAGAGCTCGGTGCGTTGCCAAGGCGTCATCAACCGCAAATCGCGGGCTAACAAACCTGCCGCTTACCCGGACCATCCATTGCAGGTTGTGGTGAAGCGCTCCGAGGGTGGTATTCACATAAAAGTTCAGCGCCAGTTTGAGGGAAACATTGCGCGTGGTTTGGTCTTGTATAAAAGAGCAACTAGATGGGCTTCTCGGTTTCTAATTCCCTCGCTCCGTATCCCCTCCCTTTCTCACCTCGCCTTCAAGGAACGCATTTACATCATGACTAAGCTTTGGGCCAGCATCTTCATCTTAATAGCGGCGGCACAGACGCTTGCAAGTCCCGTTCATAGCCCCCCCGATGCAGACTCGGGAGCCGTTGCTGCTCTCCTCCAAGCCCGGTATACACCTTGCACCAATCAGGGGAGCTACTGCGGATATTATCTCGAAGATACCCTTGGTAAATGCCTGGCCTATTGCCATATTTCCCGTTTCTAGCTCTCGATATTGTACTACTCTTTGTCAGGCGTTACGTTTTGTGCATTGCCTTCAAGCTAACCAGTGCACCGGATATAGGCTGGGATAATGGTGGCCGCACTCGCCAGTGGCTGTATTTCTGCGTGGGTGGGAACAGGGTCGATCTCGTTGCGGAGTGTATTGGGACTGGCCGGTGTCAACAGGAGAGTTCTAACCGGGCATATTGTGTTTGAGATTTAGGGGTAGTATGTTGATCGTAATTGCGAAATCTATTCATTAATTTGTTTGTTTGGTTGTGGTATGTACAAGGACATGTTTCTATCTTGTTCACAGACCCTCGTATGCGAGGATCCTCATTTTATGAGCGAATTCAAAGGTCCAGCAGGTTTGGAGCTACCCACTGGGCGTATATCTAAATCAGGGGTCACGGGTCTCGAGGGCATTTGGAGGGTCAGATCCACCAGTGGGTGCAAAACCTCCTCCCCTTCGATTGTATTAGGATCACTGCCGCTTTAGTGCATTCATGAGGCCATTCGTTAAGATTCGCGGCCATGCCAAGCACAATGGATGAGCTCCTCGTCTGCGTTACTCTATATGTTCTGTGAACAGTTAACATGCGCTCTCTGAATCCAGCTCTGATAGTATTATAAAAATAGGAGCATTCCAATGAGATTTTCAGCAATTGACTCTCAAAATCTGCAAATACCAAGATGGTCGTTCGGGCTGACCAAACCTCGACACCAAATGCGCAAGCAGTAGCGCGACCAACCTTAACCAGCGTTGCCAACAATCTCACCACAACACCACAACAAAAAGAGTCTGTGGTAAGATGTTGTGGGGCCCCGCCGGCAGCCTTGTGCCCTGACAAGGTGTGCACGCGATGCAAAAGAAAATTTGGTGGGGCGACGGAGATTCTCGAAAGTCATGCACCGTTACATCTACTTCTTACCGCGTGCTACTACAACTAGCAGGTATAGAGGAGCTCGAGCATAGGAGGAAGAAAGTTTTGTATATTCCGAGCCCCTAATATCCCTCACAGCAGACTTACCAAATCGCAATCTAGTGAGTTTCTCGACCAAGGCCTTTCGATTGCGGAGTTTCGCCCCCGAGGGAGGAGGTGACGCCGCTCAAATCAAGAGGAAAAAGACTGCAATGTTAGAGACTGTCTCTGATGAGGAACGTTAGGTTGCGAGGGTACTGATTCACCAAGTGCAAAATGTTATACTGAATCACTTTCCAGATGGTGTGCTTGCTCTTGACGGCGGAGAGAAAGACTGGGACGTTTGGGTCTGTCCCTATTGGCGCTAGGTTTGTATTCGTCGAAGGTGGTATCAGGCTTTTCAACGTGATTTCTTAATCTTCACAGGGTTGGGATGGAAACTTCAAGTTTATATTTCATATTTTCTTTTCCAAAACTGCACACATGACAGCCTGGCCGTCTGAGACGGATCTGGGCTCATGAAATTGCTGTTTCCTGCGACGAATCTGGGCACACCAAATTTCCTTTTTCGTACCGCGCCCACGTGACGTCGCTCACCCCAGATCAGGGCCAGCTCAGGGCTGGCTCAGGATTGGCTCAGTCTTGCTCACCCTCTGAGCCATTTCTGGAAGGTTGCGCCGCAGCATCCACAACCACTTCAACTCTAGCCGAGCGAGCCCAAAATTGGTCCCATGGACACGCTCAGCCCTTCGCCATGCTCTCACCCAACATCCAACCCCCCTCTGCCCTCTGGCTCCAGCTCGCCAGCCTTTCGCCCTAGGGCTCCACGCCGCCGACACTCGCATGATTTGGCGCACACGGGCCGCCCGATCGCCGGCTCAACTCTGCCGACGGAGCCGAGCGATGCTCTCCCGACTGGACAGCGTCGCAATCGCTCTAAATCTCTTCCTCGGCAGGTTATACGCGCCTTGCTGGCGTCCACAGGTGAGCACCTCCCTCCGCATCGGCAAACCATGTCTGACTCGGACTCTGCAGCATCGGCAATCCGATCCTGACACGATCCAACCAACAGAATCAGCGATGCGATTCGGACACGATCGACGGACACAGCTTCGTTACAGATCGCTGCCGATCTCGACAATGACAGATCTCGACAGGTGTGTGCCTGTGCCTGAGCAGCAGTTGCATGTGGGTGCTGAAAATCTTTGTTCTTATGTGAACACTAGGGATCGGATCTCTTTATGGTTCCTGCTAACGAACCCTAATTCCCGCCTCCCAGAGCAAGCCGCTCCACAGATGACAACAGCCCCTCCGACCCCGCGGTCGACAGCTCCTCAGGCACAATACCGCGCCCATTTTCGAGCCAAAAGCCAAACTAGTACAACGGTTGAAGAGGCACACCAGTCAGCGTTATGAGCGATACCTCTCTATCCAGTTCGGCGTGGTGTATCACGTTACCGAAGCAGTCTGGAAATCAGCCGGCTCATCGATTCCAGGCTCAGCGGCAAGTTCGACACCTTTAGCACCAAGTTCACGAGACTCGAGACCAGCTTCAACAGGCTCGAGACCCTGTTCGGCAACCTAGATACCAGGTTCAGCAGCAAGTCCCATTCCCTCGACAAAAAGGTCGACGGTCTCGATATCAAGGTCGACAAGAACAAGTCGGACGACTTCAACGCTAGCAAGCTCGACAAGCTCCATACCGATCTTAACGGGCTCGATCGCAAGGTTAACGACATTAATAACGACCTTTACGACCTCAAGGTGTCCAGCAACAATACCTTTAAGCATGTCCAGTGGATGAGCGTCATAATGGACGCCTCCCGCAAGAACGAAAAACCTGTGGCTGAGCATCACGATCTTGATGTGACACTGCAGATTGGTGTTGTGCTGGCTTGTCATTGGTGCTGTGGGAGATTCTTCTCCACGGCACACTACCTATCTGCTGGTCAGACCTTTGTGGGCTGTCTGGCAGGCCCACAGAAAGTAGTACTAGTTGGACTAAGCTCGACAAGGCTAGGGCTAACAGGGGGATATTCTCAGACAAACCTAGCCGCGGTGGAGAGCTGCAAGCACAGGCCAACACCCCAGCTCGCAGGCGGAGGCGATCGAAGTGCAAAGCCATCCTCAGGAAGAGAACATCACACTGGAGTGAATCCGACAAGCCCACCACCACCCACGGTAAGAGTGCTATTGTCGATACGCACGTACCCTGGTGCCCACTCTCAACTCTGTATGTTCCACATTAACTAGTCCCCCCTCCCTCCCGCCCCCCAATATAGTCGGCAGCCACACGAATGTGCTGCAAGCGGGTGGTGGCTCCCCACTTGAGAATGGAAGCGACGCACGCGTAGAGACGCACAAAGTGCTCGGTGTCAGACAGCAAATAGGAGGCCACGCGCTGCACGTACACGGTTAAGCCGTCTTCTTCTTCGGCTTTCCACGACACATAGAGCTGGCCAAGGTTATTGTCGATGGCAAGGCTGTAACATACGTTAGGTATGCGCCCCTGGCATCCGACAGCACTAAGGGCCGTGTTAAGCTGGTTAAGCGCCCAGAGGCAAGCGGCAACACCGCCGGCACATTGGTTAGCGGCATCCCAAAGGCTCTCTCCCATACCAGCGGCAGCCTTAAGCTTAACGACAAAAAAGGGAAAAGCGACCTCAGGAGTCCCTTGGGCATACGACGGGATGCTGGGATGGATATGTTCGAGCGTCGTTTGCTGGGCCTGATTTTTTGAGAGGTTTGAGAGCGGCACTTGCAGCGGCGGCTCTATATGATTCCGCTCTCTGGATCTCTCTGTTGAGGTTTGCTCGAGTTGTGAAGACGACATATGCCTTCCTTTACTATAAATCAACTGAATACTACAAGTTTTTCATCTTCAGTAGCGCCATCATCCATGAAAGACATCCAACGGTGCCTCGTCTTTGACGGCCACCCAAAGCACGTCAATCTGCTCGCATATTTCGTTGGGCAGAGGCCCTCTATACAGCCAACTCAGTGTTTCCCAAAGCTGTTGCATTCCATTACACCCAAAAACCACGGCATCTCCAAATTCAGCCTCCAGTGCCAAGTTGAAAGTTACCCAGCGCTATACAAGCTTACCTGGAGTGTATGGGACCTCTGCTACAAGGCGTTCCCAGGCTAACAACGCATCCAGATACGTGTCCCTGAAATACAACTCCCAGTAAGCAGAACCAGGGACAAACTAACCTGTCCCTCCTCGTATCTTCAAGCTTGACTTGGTCAGAAATCCTCCAGCGATGGGGCCGTACGCGTAGAAAGACATCCCCAACCGCCGCAAAGTCGGGATGAGGCGTTCTTCCGGCCTACGAGCAACAGCGTTATATTTGCCCTGGTACACCTCTAGGGTCACGTATTCATGTTCCTTAAAGTACTGATAAATGTACTCTACGTCCTCCGGCAGAGCGTGGGAAAGCCCAAAGTGGACGAATTTTTTAGCTTCATACAACCGATTCACGGACGTAAGTGCGTCCTCTAGGGAACTCAAGGGATCCGGCACATGCAAGTAGTAAACATTGACCTGAATTTGGTCACTTTTAGTGTAAATTCCACAAGAAGAGGGGGTAAGAAAAAAAAACCCATGCTGCTATTCAGGATGGTGTAGGGGACAGATGAAGAAATGATAAAGCTTGAGCCGAACCTTGTCTGTCTGCAACTCGCGCAGACTAGTGTCCATGTGCTCCTCTACCCTTTCTAACGACCTAGGCTTTAGATTAGCCCCTGGCGCCTTTGTGTCAATAAGGAAACGGGATGTAGCATTTGCTTTGCTAAGGATCTCCTCGCTTTTCTCGTAAATTCGAGCTGTATCGATGGTGTCAACGCCCTGTGACTTGAGGAAGTCGAGTGCTTCAAGTAAAGAGGCCTCATCGTCAAACCCACAAGCCAGGGTGGGTGGAAATATATTTGACACCCCTGTACAATGGGAGCCAAAAAGTGTCGGACCCCCTACCCCTGCCACCCCTCCAACTTTGGAAACGCGTAACTCCATCAAAACACAACCAAACAACTTCATATTAAAAAAACTAATAGATCTGTCAATATTTGATCGGTCCACTTTTCGACTGCCTTAGTAAGTCCAGCCATTTAGGCATAGAATCAGTCATCTTCACGAACACCTCGACTGGAATCTGCTCCCATATCTCCCTTATTACTTCTGCCATCTGTTGAACATTCTTAATCCTGTGCCTTCTGGCACTGATTCCAATCTTCATATAGTGCCAGATATTCTCAATTGGGCTTAGATCTGGTGACTGTGGTGGCCATTCTAACACCTGGATTTCCGCCGCCTTCTTTACCAACCCAATAAACCCACCATGGTGATAAGATACCCTATCCTCTTGAAGCATCACCCCATGGCCATACATGGCCCTCATCTCATTATAGAAAGGTAAAAAATGAGGAAGAAAGATCTGATCTGTGTATTCCTGCCTGTTAAGCTGTATCCCTTGTGGTAATATAACTATAGGCCCACGATGAGGTCTACAGTAACAGCCCCAAACCCTAAATTTAGTTCTCCCGCTTTTAAATGTTGCTTGTAAATACTCTGGAAGAAACTCTTCACCAGGTGAACGCGTAACATAAATAGAATGGCCATCTTCACCTACTTCAAAGTAGGCCTCATCAGACCAGCAAATTAGGGCCTAAGGTCTTATATCACTTACGCTCCGTTTACTGTCTGCTAAACTGTCTAGGGTCTAGGCTTTGCCTACACCTTAAAGTGTTATGTTGCCGTTATGGTGATCTGTGCGTCTTGTAAGCTGGCTGCCGCTCTGACTTACCAAGATGTAAGTAATTTCTTCTGTTATGTCGCATGAGGGCTGCTAACGGTGCGATAGCTGATCGATTAGTTAGATGCAGTCTGGCAGGTCTGGCTGTCTCTCCACCCTAATATCAGGATAGCCAAGTAATAGACTGCCGAGCGTTCGGGCTGCAATCAGAGCGTCCCTCCCACCCCCTAGGGCTCGGGTTCGTCCGTTGCGATTCGCGGCGGTCCCAGTGGCGGTCCTGTGACGCCGGCTCGGGCTGCCCAGGTGCCACTGCCTGCCACTCCTGCGGGTGGCTCGCAGGCCGATGTCACTCCGCCTGCTTGGGCCCAGCGTCTTGAGACGCGCTTGGACCAAATATAAATAATATTTAGCTTATAACTAAAATACGTCGGTCTTTTTTTATTCTTATATATAGGAAATTATCTAGTGTTATAATGGTAAAGATTAGACTAGCCGGTCTAACCGTTCATACCGTAAAAGCATTGTCCCGGTATCCTGAAGCCTTGGTACAGTTCCGATATCCCGAGGGCTCGGGACCTCGGGACAGATCTGACTGGTCGGAGTGCTCCATAGGGGCGCTTATAGTGATTGGCTCGCCGCAGCAGCCCTAGGCCGCCGTGGTTAAGATTCTTAGACCAACTAGTTCAACCCTTGGCGGTCCTTAGCCCAATTGGTCCAACTTCCTCCGCGGGCGCAGCCCGGCTGGTGACTGAGGCATCTGCGGTCAACGTCGTGACCTGGGTCATGACAGTAGGAAGTACGGAAAGGTAAATAGTTATTAGGCTAAGTTTAATAGTTAATACGGTTAAGGGGAGGGGAGGCTGCAGCACAAGGTTGGTTGGGTGAGGGAGAGATCGATGCCAATGACTGCGCGATTCGTCAGCTTCACGTTTGGTCTCACTGTTATCGGCGTTTGCGGTGTAGCCTACGCCCATCATTGTAAGCATTGTACGTCCGCCCGTTCTCTCGGCGGTCCTTGAGAATGGAACTAGCTATGCTAGCGGTGGACAGGGTTGGCTCGTAGCCGAGCGAGGAGTCGGCATCATCGTCGTAGTCGTCGGCGTGGAGCGTGATGTCTTGTTGTGCCGCCATTGCATCAATCAAGTTTAGTGCGCAAAAGAGGGTCTGGTTTATATTGGTCTATGCGGCGCCCATTGCTGCAGGACGGCCGGGAAACTTCGGTTTCCAGGTCCGGGCCGAAAGCACCTTTAAGACACAGAGCCAGATCAGAAGAGGGGAACACCTGGTTCGTGCGTCGGACGCTCCTCAAAATCGTTCTTTCCTGCAGAGCGAGCAATAGGTAAGCCTAGCCCATGCAGCGGGTTGCCTTATAACCCCCAGCTGTCAAAACACAACCATTTTCAGGTGAGGTTGCCATCGAACGCAGCGAGGAGCCCCTCGCACCCTAGGAGGCCCCACCAGAGGAGGGATCGAGTCGGATTCAAAAGTTGCCGACGCACTCCTACGCCTGGTAGCGGGGATAAGCTCAAACTGTCTTGTAAGTCTCGTAACTGGCCGTTTGTGGAGAGAAAAAGTCTTGGTTTGATGTATCTCATTATCTTGGGCATGGTAAACCAAAACCACCCCCATGCTATGCCCCGGCCCCATAACCCCCCTCTCATAGGCATCTCTCAGTCTGTGAAAGAGGATTTCGTCGTTCCAGACATTGGTCACCTCAACTTGGCGCAGCTTGATCTTGTATGCGGTCTAGTTGACGCAGAGAAGAATGAACCACTTGGTCTCCTGCGGCCGCTGATGATCAATGTGGCTATGAAAGCTCTCTGTTTAGGAGCTGAAGCTACCTGTTAAGGCTTGGGATACCGGCCACCGTAAAGACTGGACCACGGGTGAATTTCCGCTCTGACGTGTATCAGATGTGCTTTCGCAGCCAGTACTGTTCACACCGGCTTAGAGTCAGCCACCGCAAGTCAACAGAGTCGGATGTCCTCTTTCAGTCTTAAAACGCCGCGGCCCCTCTCCACTGATAGAGAACCCCTCCCGATCCGCTCATACAGGCCAGGTGTGCCGGTCTCAAGAATGACTAGGACGGTACGGTATGACTTCCACGCCAGGTCCACCCCAAGATGCAGTGCCAAGCAGCGTCGTCCGCTGGCAATGCCCGTAACGCTGTCAGGGAAGAACTCCCACCTCCTCGACCTCACTCCGTCCACCGTGTTGATTTCAGCCGCAATTTCGCAGTCGCCAATTAACCCTTCGCCTGTTGCAGAATGCGGCAACCCCGGCAGTTTGACTGGAGTAACCCACGCCGTAAAATGCAGAGTCGTCAGAGCCCTTGGGTCCAAGGTATGATCTGATTCCACGAACTCGTCCAGTGTCAAGCAGCCGCCACCATCAACCTGAACTTGGATTTGCAGATCAGGGTCAGACCGATACCGGTACATTGCTGACGTTTCCGTGATCCAGTCGATTTTCCCCATCCTCCCCGCCCAAGACCAACTAGGGAAGCCGGTCCGACGAGGGGAATGCTGAGTCGGGTACCAAAAAAGCCCAAGACAGAATCCAGTGGTTCGCGACCAAGCCCAGCCACTATCAGATGCATCCTCGGTTCCGTGCCAAGATTCTACCTTGACCAGGCGGGGCAGGATCGGAACACCTGCGCAGTGTCGAATCTGCCAAGGCCCCTGCTCAAAGGTGCGTAGGATCCCGGAGAAGGCGGCGAGGATATCGCAGGGTTGGGAAAGCTCCCGTTTGGTATAGTTCTTGATGCAGTATATCAAGTCGAGAGCGTCGCGGCCAAGGCGTCGTGGAAAAAGGCCGAGCGTGTGGTCGCGGTGATGATACCTGGGCAGCAGAGCTTGCATGTCGCTGGTGTGAAGCGACGGGAGAGATAAGTTGAAAGCCTCGCAGCAGTACATGCTGCGGCACTCAAAGTAAAGCTGCTGCTCGGTGAAGATGAGGCGCCGCCGCGCAAGGAGACCCTCTTGGTAAGTCCAGCCTCGCTGACTCCACGTAGAATCGCGGACACGGGTGATGGGGTCGTCCATTAGAGATACAAGACGACCAGATTGGACGGATACATTGGCTTGGGCCACAACTCGAGTCCGAACCCCGGGTAGTCCATGGTTGGGACCCTCTCCGGCCGCAGCCACAATGGTGAGCTCGGCATTACGGTAGATCAGGTCCATCTTGTTCGTTTGTGCCGCTATTTCCTCAGCATCTTGCTGGTTGATGCAGTACCGGTCGATCCACAGGTACTGCAGCCCCATCTTCTTGGTCGCCATAATCGCATCGTCAATAGTCTCGGGAAGCAGGTCAGTGCGAAGACGGTCTGAAAATCCAGGGGAAGACGAAGCTGGGCTTCCCCACACGTAGCTCAGCGCAGCATACGGCTGGCCTGTGGCAGGGATAATGTGTCCGGTCGTACAGTCGATAAGTCGGAAGTTAGCGACCGGCCAAGAGTTTGCGAATTCTGGGTTAGTGTCGCAGGAGTTAGTGTGATAGCTGCGGCAAAACTCCAGCCACGCCTTGGGCACATCGAACGAGGTGGTAGGTGACACCATTCGAACTGCGCCCCCGTTGCCGTTTGGGCGCTGAAGAGTAAAGTAAGAGGTTGTCTCCGCCACGGTTCCCTCAAGTCTCAGCAAAATTAAGTTTCCAACTAGTGATGCTGTTGCCTGTCGCACACCTCTATAGCACCTCAGAACGCGGCCGGTGTAGTCTTGCCTCAGGACAGCTTTGAAGTCGTACATGTCGTCTAAGAACTTGTAGAAAGTGCACCGTTCATCATTACTCCATGTGACGGTACACACCCGTTGGCCCTCCGGAGGTATCTGCCTTGGCGAAAAAATGACGTTGAAATTCAGGCTTTGACATTGGCTGCAGAGCTGGGTGTCGCCGACATTTCCCACGTTCTTCCTGAACCTGGCCGCCCTTGGCAATCTTCTTCTTTCGCTCGGTGACGCGGTAGGTTGTCGAGTGGGTTCCATGATAACCTTTACGCTCTGGGTCTCAACCTAAAAAAAAAGAAAGAAAAAAGAAAAAAAGGAGCTGAATTGCGTTGCGCTGCTTTGTGCCTGTAGCTCTCTGGAAGAGCAGGAGGACCCCCCACTCATAATCGACTCTCTCTGTTGGTGTGACGAGGATTACGTCTGCACTGTGGCTCAGCGGTCTCAAAACTACGGGCTTGGTACGGATGTCCCTTTCAAAAGTTTTGCGCAGTGCCAAGCTAACCACAACCCGTTTATTGCATATCATCCCTCATCCTAGCAATCTCAGTCATCTTGGCTATCCCTTTTTTTCTGACGGCCCTCTTTATACTCATTCCCTCCTTCACACTTTATCACCTGTTATATATACTCTATAATCCTTTTAATCTAAGCCTAAATACGCTCCTACATAACGTTTTCCTTCCAACAACGCTCCCAGGCTCGTTTAACATCTGCACTACTCTTTAAAGCTCCCTTTTTAGTAATTTCTCTCTTTATAAATATCCAATAAGGCTTAATTATATTAAGATCAGGTGAGTTACCCAGCTAAAGGAGACGACATACCTGATGTATATCATATATACGTTATTAAGCATAGTAAGCGTGTAAAGGAGCGCCAACTTCCTAAACAAGCGCTTTTAACCTTAAGCTTTTCGTAAAAGGAATTAACTTTAGTATAATAATCTTCATTTAGTATTAATACTAATTAATACCCCCTTTTAACTCCTAAATAAGCTTACTGTTCTTTTTATTCCATTGCCACTTAGGTTTTCACCCTGGTTTTATTTTTAAAGAAAGCCTGCTAATCTTTTAAAGCTCCCACTTATTACGCATTATAGGTTTTAATAACTGATTCCACTCCTTAAGATCTTTTTCAGCTTATTCCTTTTCAGCTTTTATTTCCGGAAGCTAGCAGTAGCAAGGGCCCTTCTAATCATAAGAAAAACAACCCTAGAATATAAATTCTAAATATCCCTTCCATCTTTCACAAATATAACTCCTTAAAAAACGCTTATTAGCTTTCCTCTATATACAATACCCTTCCCGGCGATAAAGTAAAACAATAAAAGTCTCATCAGACCAGATAACCCATTTCTAATCCTTTAAGGTCTAATCTTTATAAGCAATACACTATTTAAGGCGATCCTCTCTTATCTTCTTTATTAACCTAGGCTTCCTCGTCGGTTTCGTTTTCTTAAACCCTGCTTTCCTAAGTATCCTCCAAATTGTAATAGCTGAGATATCGATACCCTCAGTGCTGAATTCGCCTGTTAAATCAGCGCAATTCATTTCGCGGCCATACTGATTTTTGCGCACCTTGGCGATGACTTTTTCGATATTCTTAGGGGTCTGTTTTTGTGGACGGCCGGAGCGAGGGGTATCTTGAACCTATTTATCTTTAATAACCAAAGGCCGTACATTTAGATCAAACCCCCACTCAATAGCCTTAGCATAGATACGATTGACTGAGCTGATAGAAATCCCAGTCTTTGCAAAGATTTCCGCTGAAGAAAGGCCAACGACAGGAGACTTAAGGGTAACAACAAGCGCGCGTATCGAGATCTCTGTATTTGGTGCCATGATGATGAACTTGGTGTTTGTGTTGTGATGTGGAAGCGGGGTTGAGGGGTAAGATTACGTGGCATGATTGTGGTGATCAGCATGCAATTAAAGGGGGTGGCTGGCTTGGCACTGCGCAAAACTTTTGAAAGGGACATCCGTAGCATGCTGGGCACTCACGGCGCACGTCCCATTCAATTTGTTGAGGAACCACTGCACGGTCGTACGACCCACTGTTGCGTGGCGTTGCACGGCTTAATTGCAATAACAGCGGTATATTGATGGTTGTTGTGTGTGTGTAAAGAGGGGGCCCCTTCGTGGGGGCGGCTCCTGACCCTGAAAACTGACTGCCAAGAAATCCACTTTTTCCACATCTTCCAATAAAACACAATCGCTTGTTCAGCCAATAAAGGGGCTTTCTTTCAACAATTTGCAACAGGATTCAATGACTCATAGGGCAATGGCAACCAATACACCGAAACAGGGCAACCACACAGGTATGAGCGTGCGGGTGATAGGACCAGGACTTTCCTACGTAGGTGCCAGCAGCACCATAAGGGGTATTGCATGGGCCACCTGGGCAGGGATAAAGACTGCAGGCTTCCCAGCAAAGTAATGGGCCCAGGAAAAATCATCAGCTCTTTGAGAACACAGCCCCAAGTCCCCAATCTTTGCTCTTGAATCAAGATTGAACTACTTCTGTGCTCAGGCCCTCTCTACCTACCTGGTCAAGCCAGATCCTAAGACTCTTGATATCCAGGGTAGAGCTTTGTGGCAGGCACACAATTGTCATCATGAGCACTTCTACCTCTTCCTTTGCCTATCATGACCTCAGTCAATCTCGCAGAGAGATACGCTTGCTTTCTATCCTCCCCGGTCAGCTATCAGACCCTATTGAATGTCAACTCCAGCCACACTCCCTTGACGAGCGACCTGTGTACGAAGCGCTATCGTATGTATGGGGCGACTCAAGCAACAAGCTTCAGATTCGCCTCGGTGGATGCCCGTTCCACATTACCAGGAACCTCTACACGGCCCTTCGGTATCTCCGAAAACCTGATGAGACGCGCGTCATGTGGATTGATGCTCTCTGCATTAATCAAGGGAACATCAAGGAGCGGAGTCACCAAGTCACACTCATGAACAAGATATTCTCTTGCGCAACCCAGGTGATTTGCTGGCTGGCGACTAGTGACGACCACGGCATCTGTACTTCGCAGGGCAAGTCCCTCAGCATTCATGAAGCACTTTCACTTGCATGGGGCGATGACGAGGGTTGGTCCGATTTCCGCAACTACGCTACATCGAGCCCCAGCCTCCTGGACAAATGCATTCGCTTCCAGCAGACGCCGATACTCGACAAGAAAACGCCCCATCTTCAGTATACGGCACCAGGAAAATCTTACTTAAATGAGACGTTGGCAGCCTTTGCCCTCTTATACCTCCTCGGAGCTGAGGACCAGAATCTATTTGAGCTGCCTTGCTTCACCCATTCTCCAACACCTCCCACGCTCAGGGTAGCTAGCAGCTTCACAAAGGCATTCCACGTGTTTCAAGGGCTGGTGGAAGCAACTTGGTGGGACAGGGCGTGGATCATTCAGGAGTCGATCGCCGCTGCCAAAATCATTTTCATGCACTATCACATCATTCTGCCCTGGACTCTTCTGGAAGATGCGGCCTTCCATATCAGCGAGATTGCAAATACGTATGAGAGGCTTCCGCCTGAGCAGGGGGGGCTATTCGATCTTTTCAGGGAAAGAGTTCGCAACATAGCCCGATGGAGAGGGATAAACCGGCACTCGATGGACAGTTATTCCAGGCTCAAGTATTCACTCCCGAAGGGAAAGCTTCTGGAGCTCCTCATCGATTTCCGGTTTCGAGAAGCGACTGATCCGCGAGACAAAGTCTACGCCGTCCTCGGGCTTGTCAAGAGATGGGAATCCAATGAACCCATCATGCCCGATTACTCCGTCACCGTTGGCCAGGCTTATATCCAGGCGACCATGAGTCTTATCAAGGAAGAGAAGTCGCTGATCGTCCTGGAAGGGCGCCCTAGTACTACCAACATTCACCAGTTACCTTCGTGGGTTCAAGACTGGAGCAGCAAATACTTCCTTGACCCAGAGTTCAGGAGAGTGCTCGAGAGCGACTATCTGTACTCTACCGGTGGACACCAGATGCCCGAACCCCGTCTCTGCTGCGATTCTATTCTCGTCTTAGAAGGACTCCAAGTCGATACCGTCAAGATGGTGTCCTCTGTGTGTGGATCGCCTAACAGCAGGAGTGACTTGGTGAAGACGCTGGCAGATTGGGAGGACGATATCTGCAACTGCGGTTTTTCGTTTGACAAACCATACATTAACGGACAGCCTGCACTGGATGCGTTGCGCCGCACCTGGGCAGCGGATATGCTGTTGACGCGATTCAAATCAACCCGAATGTTCGGGATGTTTGGAGGCCCACCTCCGCCGTTCAAACGTGATATCACCGCTGAGAGTGGGTTGGATTGGTCGAATATGAACAGAAAGATGGAGCACCTCGACGAACTCATTAGGCCTGTCCTCGTGGGACATCGGTTTCTCGTCACAGAACGTGGCTACATATGCATTGCTCCGGAAGCTGCTTGTGTTGGCGACAGCGTCTTTGTGTTGAAAGGCGGGCCGCTTCCCTTCATCTTACGCCATTCATCCGCAGTGGTACCAACTAGCGGAGGGTGTTCTCATCCTCAGGAGCAATGTTTCGAGCTTGTTGGCTCTTGCTATGTGCACGGCATTATGGATGGTGAAGCTTTAGAGAGTGGCGAAAATGAGTTCCATCCAGTGTATTTACTTTGATAACGTGCATGATAAGCGAGCCGAACAGACAAGCGAGCCGAACACTTTCCACCACCCCACTACATCTATCCTTAATTACACAACCACAACACTAGGAAATAACAATAACTGAATCAGAATCAGAAGAATCAGACGATTCTGCAGCCTCCTTGCACGTGCGTGAATTATGGCCAGGCTTGCCGCACACGCCACAGCACTAAACCTTCGTACAAGACCCCCCTGCACCACCACCATTCTGTCGTGTTTCCTGGGCTAACTGCTCCCCCACAGCTTTCTGATCCAGTAGATCCTGTGCTTCTTATACAGTAAGTGACCCTCTAAGCCGTACACGTGTTTTTTTAACTCTCCTTCGCTTACTAAGACCCTTATTAGCCTTTCGTAATACTGAGACCTCCATACGTAGAAGAGCTACCTTGTGCATTACAGCCATCGTACCTTTAACTAATCGATCTACAGCAGTTAACATTAAGGTTAGAGAGCTACCCTAATGGTTAGAAATTCAAGTTTTAATAAACACTAACTGTAAGGTAACCTCTTGAGGGTTATGTAGCATTTGGGAGACCTAAGGTAGTGCTGTGGTTAGGCTTAAGGCTGGAGGTGTTAGAGTTAAATGCGTATATCTAGCTTTAATATTACCCTCTTTAAGTCGTACGGAATAAGGCTAGCTTTAGTAAACCCCCCCTGGATATTCTTTTCTGTGATTAAAGTAAAAAACGCCTCTTTAAATGTATAAAGAAACTCTAACTTACTAATATGTGTAATGTTTATCCGTATAAACTGCTTAATTTAACAGCTATACACCTTCTTTAACGGCCTAAAATAACTAACATCTAAGGGCTAAAGTATGTGTGAAGAGTGTGGAAGTATATAAAGTGTAATAATATTATACTTTTTATAATAATTATTAAATTCTTCAAAGTGGTAGCTTTCGTGGCCATTAAGGATTAATAGCTAATATATACCCTTTATATAAGATACTGTGTGGAAATCAAAGTGTCAAATCTAATCTATGCCTTTTTCATTTATAATCTAGCCATTATCAGTTATTACAATACACCAGTCAGCTGGGAGGTTACACTCTTTATACTAGCTAGTAAGGTGATATTACTTAACTAAGATAATAAATAATAAGATAGCCCAGCTTAAAGCATTCACTCCTTAAATAACTGTAACCTACTCTCGATTACTAAGCTAGGCCTGTTTAGCCCTGCTACAGCCGTCTGAGGTAGTAACTACTATAGTGGCGATAATAATACCCATTATAAAGCCAGTCTTATCGGAATTATAAATATCGTCGTTAATAATAACATATTTAACCTTAATATTATATATAAGGGTAAACCACTTACGAATAATTATTAGATCTTTACATTTAGCCCTTTAGTAATCGTATTTACGCGTAAAATGCGTCTGAAGTTCTGGCTAGCGCTTGATAAAGTTATAAGCCTATCGTACACTAACAGGGGGCGCGTCGCGTTTACAGAGTAATCGATTGGCTATATCTTCCACGTAAGAAAACCAGGGGTAGAATGCGCGTATATATAGCTTAATTATATACTGAATAATCGTTTTCTCTTCTAAATCGGTAAGTTTGTGTGAATTGGCTGGAATATCGCGTCGTACAGGCCAGCCAGCACGTCAGTTATAGAGGGTTATAATTAGTACGTTATACAGCTTAGCTGCGCGTCGAAGATTAAGTTTTAAGTTGTTTTCGATAGCTTTTAAGGTTAAAATAATTCGAGATTCAATTGGAAGTGAATCCATGGTGAATTGGTAGTAGGATTGGTGAAAGAAGTTAGAGGGTTACGCTGCGTCGGAAAGTGTTCGGCTCGCTTATCTGTTCGGCTCGCTTATCATGCACGTTAGTGAATACTATCAGAAAGAGAATGTCTATTTGCACCATGCCCCACATAATAATTGGCCACCCCCTATAGTAAAACAGCTAAAACAACGTGAATCAACGCAAAACCAAGGCCAAATAAAGCGTTTCCGCAATAAAAATCAATTGAACTACACATTCCTACACCTTTTCTTTCGCTGACTAATCGCCTCTGCGCGCTTCTGCGGCCTTAGCTGTTAGCCGTGTGGCACGCGTGCTCTTCCTAATGCCAGTAGTTTCAGAGGCCTTCTGAGTGCCAGATGCCTTCCTCGGACCTCCTTTAGGCGTGACGATATCGCTAGACTTCTTCGTACCACCTCTGCGGGCCTTAGAGGCTGTAGATAAGGCGTTGATTGACGCTGGGACTGCTCTACCACCACCCACAGCCATCATTTGACTCCCCTCAAGGCGTACACCTTCCTACTGCGATGGGGCACGCTGGATTAAAGCCCTCACGGTGCCCGCACGAGCTCCGGTGGTAGCACGCTCTCCAGGCGCACCCTGTGCTTCGGCTAGTGTTAAGGACTGCGGAGGAGAATACTAAGTAGCCAGTATAACCTCTTTAACCTCTTGATCACGGTAGGGGAGTAGGGGATTTGTGAGCCTTAGTGCGGTAGGATTACTCGCAAAAGCGGTAGATCTACAAGGTCTTCCTCTCTGTACCGTCACACGGTCTGGCTCCTGAACACGTAAGTATACGTCGTCGTCGTTAAGGCTTCTCACAAGCCACTAGTAAGGATGGAAGTCCTCGCGAACGATAGGTATCTTCCTGTTGTGACGGTCAAGGAGACGGTGACTACACGGTATACCGTACTGCTTGGTGAACTGGTTGGTGCAAGGAGTGAGCTGAGGCCGTTGGGGGTGTGCCTTTGTCGGTATAGCTCCAAGCGCAATCCTCCACTGATTCGTGATATGGGCCAGGGCACGTTCTGATACGTTTCTAGGCGTAGATCCGAGCCGGGATTGGTTAAGATACTCTCTTTTGATGGTGTTTCGCTCCTTGAGCGTTGCCTCGCGGATCCGCTGCTCCATCGCCTCGACCATACGGCATGACTGCCGTACAAGTGCCAGAACTGTACTGTTGCCGTTCACGACGAAGGACTTGAGATACCGGTTCACAGACTCAACTGGTGACGTAGTCCTCTGTTTGAAGTTAAGGTTCTTGTTGGTGTAACAGGCTGCCCACTGTTGAACAACAGGAAACCAGGTCTCCTCCATGTACTTGATAATTGCCGTCTGTTGGGGAAAGTAATCTTTGAGCTTCACCCACGCGGCGGTGTGGTCCTCCTCGGTATGTGCGTAAACTACAGCCTCCCAGAGCTTATAGATGCCAGCCATGGAGTACTCCACAGTCTCGGGGACAGAGACCGGATCCTCGTCAAGTGGTCTATTACCACGATCGACAATAGGCTCATCTTGCTGGTCTACAAGATGATCCAGTTCCTCCTCTTACTCTTCCTGACTCCGAGGGGGGGGCGCACCCATCACAGCGGCTACCTCCGCTGCAGCACGCTTATCCCACTTACGCTTGATATTAAGGGCGGCATTCTTGTTGATGTGGAAGATACAGATCTGTGGTTTGGCGTTGGGGTAGACCTTGGCAACGGCAGCCTTCATGGCCTTGTTGTAATCCGTGATGGTTACACATGGGGGCTTGGCACCGATACGGCGTCGATGGGCATCGACCTGTTGCATCAGCCAGTCAAATCCTTCTTGCTTCTCATTGTTGATGAGGCTAAAGCTGCAGGAAAAGGCCATCCCCAGGTTATTAAGGCTAACAACTTGGAAGAAAGCGAGACCTTTGTTGTTCGTCTTGTACGTGTTATCATACATCTGTACATAGTGCCCTTGTGCCCACATCGTCTCACACCACTTGTAGGTCCAGAACAATCCTTCTGGCTTAGTTGTATCGCTTCCAGATGAGTCCTTTGCCCACTTTGAAGTGTAGGAAACTCCCTCATCGTCAAGCAGCTTCATCGTCGCTTGGAAAGGTGTGTAGCCGGCCATGGCTTCCTTGCGTAGATGGTAGCGGTAGTTCCTGATCTGACGCATGGTAAAGACGACACCAGGGAATTGATCGCGGAGACTTGTAGCGACGTCACGGTTTGAGATGCCCGCGCGGTTGGTAAACGTAGCGATGAAAGCCTTGTGCTCGGTGCTCAGAATAGGTCTTGAATCGAAACTGTCGCCTTCGTGATACTCGTGATGCTCACATCCGGTCTTGAGCTCGAACCGCCACTTCCTCCCATCGGCCAGAGTAGCCTTCGCAACGGCCTTCCAGGGACAGCCGAGTTTGGTAGTCGATGAGGAGCGAGATAGGGCCGTAGACTTGCGAATGGAGCCTCTCTGGCAGGCGTACAGATGATGAGTGTTGCCGAAGTCCTTGACCATATTGCTAGCCCGAACCTTGACTAAACAGAAGCCAGCCTGGGCTGTAAACTGGCGCAGGGCGCTGGAGCGCTTCCTGAACGCCTGGTTAGCCCGGAAAAATCGCTAAACGGTGTCGCCTACCTCTGGGGAGTCCATTACGAGTGTTGCGCAATTGAGAAAAGTGATGTTGTGTGGTAGACGTGGAAGAAATTGATTGAGGATTGATTGAATTGATGCGGCTTGCCTTGGTGGGGCGCAATTATTATGTGGGGCATGGTGCAAATAGACCGATGTCATGGTGCAAATAGACATTCTCATCAGAAAACCTGCGCTTTGGATTATATGGTCTGTTTTGTGCGACGAAACTGGGCACATGAAATTTCCTTTTTCGTACCTCGCCGACGTGACGTTGCTCACCTTGGCTCAGGCTCGGCTCAGTCCCTCATCAGGATTCGCTCAGGCTGGCTCAACTTTGTTCACCCTAATTACCATTTTCGGAAGGTTGCACCCACAGCCTGCGAACTGCTTTAACTCTAGCCGAGGCGGCCTAGAACTGGTCCCACGTATAAAGAAACGTTAGGATGTCGTAATTACTGTATTTACTATAACGTGGCTAGTTACTTTCCCGCCAGTAGTTTTTCCTACTAGTAAGTTTTATCAAAAACACTGCACTTTTGGAATCTGTGGAATTCATGGGGTTGCAACTGCTTGACTGAATTGCTTGTGTGGTTTTGGCTTCCAGCCGGAACCCCTTTCTCTTAAAGACCTATCTGTAGGATTCTGACTTCGTCACTATGGTGACTCAGGCTCACTGACGTTCTGGCAGTGCTAGGTATCCGGTCAGCTCCTCTAGCTAGATACCCAGGGCCCCTGAACCCCTTTCATTCTGACAGGAGAACACCGTCGCCGTACGCAGCATCGTTGCCGGCCTACCGTTTCTCATCGTCGGCCCAAATCTTGGCCCAAAGGACCCTGAATCTGAGCCCCCCGAATGTACCGTTATATGCCCTAGGATAGGACATAACGTCCTAGCTCTGAAGTTAAGATGATACATGATATAATAGCCGAGAATATTCTAGTGCATGATGTGATGTCTCGGAATATACCAGCATGTGATGTGACATCCCAGAATATACCAGTTTATGCCTGGGATGGTATATAATATCTCCATAGTAAAGGCGCTCAGCCATTATCCAGCAGATGGTAGCTTCGCGGCACTGTCTAGTCGGACAACCGCGCGCCGAAAGTTGGGCTCTGTGGGTGTCTGGCAGATTGCCAGCTCCTACTATACAGCCACCGGGGGTACGAGGTTCATCAACCTGTGCCACCAGTTTGAGCGAGAACCGTTAAAACCCTTGTCCAAGCGCCTATCAGGAACCAAATGGGTTCTGACTACGACTTGGAAGTTGTGGGAAAATCACAGATTCATATTAGTCAGAGTAGCTTATGTAAAGCCATTTAGAACCAAGCCATTTAACGCTTGGAATGGTCGTATTTCCGAGTAGTATCCGAGAAACGGTGAACGTCATGTGGATCAAATAACTCGGTTCAGGTCCGAGGCTATTAGTCCGAGCAAATGAACGGACTCTAAATAGCGTCACATGGACCACATAACTCGGTTCAGATCCGAGGCTGGTAGTCCGAACAAACAAATGAGCCCTACATAACGGATCTCTGTGGCGGTGAGGTGGCACAGTATGGGGCCTGGAATGGAGGGTTAAGAACGAGTAGGAATTCCTGTTTTTTTGAATGTATTTTGAAGGGTTTCAAAATTCAAATATAACTACGCTACAACCTCTAATACAACACTTATTCTGAGCTCTGTGATTCGGTTTTCTTGTTCTCCATCAGTTGCGGTCAAAAACTGCACGCCCAGTCAACACGCAACCACCGTTATGGTCGACGACGTGGTCCCGCCGCCAAAGCGGAAAATGCAGGTCCTCTGCTTGGGCCTCTTCCGCACCGGGACGTACAGCATGGCACAGGCCCTCACAACGCTGGGCTACGCTGATGTGCATCACGGAATCGATTCCATCGGCAAGGATGACGACTGGGCGGTGTTCGGCAACGCGGCCGACGCCACATTCGCATCGCTTCCTACGTACCGCGGCGCTGGCAAGGCATTCACCTGCGACGAGTGGGATCAGGTCTGGCGCTCCTGCGAAGCCGTGACCGACGTGGCGAGCATATACGGCCCTGCGCTTCTCGAGGTATACCCTGACGCCAAGGTGATTCTCGTGGAGCGCGACTTCGCCCAATGGAGCAAATCCATCGAGACCATCATTGACTCCCTGTGGGGCACGCTACCAAGCCTCATCGTCGGCGTGGTTGAGCCACTCCTGGGCTCCGCGACGATCGCCACCCACCGTAAGATGCTGCTCGGGTGGGCGGCCGCACGCGATGAGAAAGAGCTGCGTACAAAGCTGCACAGCGCGTGGGAGCGCCACCATGCCGAAGTCCGCGCTGCTTGCGCTGTCACACCGGGCCGGTTGCTGAACTACAAAATGGGAGATGGCTGGGAGCCTCTATGCGACTTTCTCGGCCGTGAGGTGCCCCGAGCTGACGACGGAGAGCCGTTGGCATTCCCCCATGTCAATGACACCGCCGCTCTGCGCAGGAAGCTTACCGAGCAACGAATGATAATGCTGAAGAGGCTGGCTGCTGCCATGCTGCCGTGGGTGGGAGCGGCTTCTGCAGCCGGTGCAGGTTGGTGGTGGTGGGCAAATAGCCAGTGATGGGGTTTGATCACAGATGAGAGAGAGGGAGCTAACGTGTTTTCTAAATTAACTTCACTTTCTGCAATTGTTAGGTTATATGTGGTAGCCGTGTGACTTGTTAAACTCTATTTCGAGAACGTCAGATTTGGCGTTAAGGAAACCATATTTTTCCTCCCTTGTGATAGTGCCTCTATCCCACTAATCGTATCGCGGGATAAGCTTAAATTTGGACCTCGGCCTGTAAGGTAATGCACCCGTGGTGTTTTACACTACAGTTACCCTCGCTACCCCCCAGCCACCCATTCGGAAGGCCCGCTCAAGGAACCCTACGCGTGACCGCCGCTCTAGATCGAAGGACCGTCGGAAGGAGAAGCGCGATGATTCGAAGATCTCGACCAGGGATCAGCAATTCTTAAGTTTGAGGTAGCCGGACGTTGTTGAGAGAATGATCGCGGCAAAATGGATGAAGTCTAGCTTCCTGAGAGCCATCTCGAGACAGCTCAGAGACCGTATGAACGCGGGGCTCTAGCAGCAGTAAAAGTGAACGAGGGTGGCATCTCGCAAGTGGCAAGAACTCACAGTTGTGCGTTGTCAGAGTACTTCCAAGAAGGCCGATTGCATGGCGATCATTTTGTGTTCCCTCATGCGCTTTATGTTTTTCTGTCTGAGTATTTTCTCTCCTAGGTAGCTACCGTTAACTATCTAGCCATGGCCTTCTCCTCAGATGCGCTCTCCCTCTCGATAATGTTAATGCCGTATCCTCCGCCCTCCCCATCCACTTGATCCCGTCTTCCTGATCGCCATCGCCTACTGCGGCGTGTACCAGGGTCATTTCGGCTGGTACCGGCTGTCGGCGGCGCTTGTCGAGGGTGCCTGGCCATGGCTGCGACGATACACCAAAGCCTACGCCAAGGCCATCTACGTGCTCATGGTGTCCATCTGCGGCGGTGCAGAGCAGGGCTGTCTCAACAGCGCCATTCTCCCGCTACTAGAGGGACTTGCAGCATGCTTAGTTGGTCGATCAGACCTGCCGGGCGGGGGTCAGTGCCGGATCCGTGTGGATCCCCGGCTGCGGGACCCCGAAGTCCTCATACAGGCCGTCCCGGTATGTACCAAGCTAATCGGCCGCTAAGACCCTGCTATGATTTTGAAACTGACTTTGTGCTGTTGTCGCGTTGCAGCATCCGGACTTGGGCCCTCCGCCTATTTATATGGTAGCAGCACCCAACCTCCCCAGCGCAGTCCCAGGAGCGCCCATACCACCGGCCCAGCCGTACCAACAGGGAAGCCAAGCTGGCCAACAGCCCCGCCAAGTCACAGACACAGCAGCACCGCTGCCGCCGCCGCAACCGTCCCCTCTGCCGGAGAAACGGACAATGATCGAGCCTCCACAGTCGCAGTCCCCGCCCCACACCGAACCCGAACAGCCCCACATTGCATCGGCAGCAGGAACTCGCGATACCCCCACGGCAGAAGAAAGTGAAGATGTGGATAAGGAGAAGTCTCTACCACAAATGCCTGTGGAGAACGAAAAAGGTGGGGTGCCGGAATCCGCCGAGCCGCCATCCCGACACTCTCGTTCAAGCACACCTGACCAGAGCACACCGGAAGCGCTTCCACAACAAACGGCCGTCCAGCAACCGCAACTACAGCCCCAGGAATTCCAGCCTCAACCGCAGCCCCAGCATCCACCAATCCTCGGCGAGCACCCCCCGGGGCAAGTCCCCGCCGCACCAGCGCCGGCTTTATACCACCCTCAGCCCCACTACCACCCACACCACCCGTACCACCCGCACCACCCGCACCACCCGCACCAGCCCCACCCCCACCAACACCAATACCAACACCACCATCAGCAGCAACAACAGCAGCAGCAGTACCAGCACCAACAACAACGACCTCCTCCACCTCCCGTGCCTCCCCACGTCCCACCCCAACCATGGACCTACCTCCCGCCGAATTTCCCCTCGCCCATCCTAGGCCCCTCCTTCCCCTCCTTCACCATCATCTCCGGCACCGACTGCAACCACGGCCCTTCAATGCGTAAGATATGCCGCGTGCGCGTGGCCTACTCCCTCGCCGACGTGCAGCGGTGCACGGCACAGGGAATGGGGCTCACGGTGGCGCTGACGCAGTTTCACGCGCGCGCGAGGGACGAGGTGGAGACGTGGGCGAGGATTTTGGCCGTGTTGACGGTCAAGAGATCGGAGAAGATGTGTATTTCTTGTGCCGTTAAGTTGGGGTGGGCGGTTGGTGCTTTGCTCGTTATTGGGTAGCGGACCTACCAAGGTACCCAAGAAAGAAAGATGATTTTAGCGATGTTGACCTATCCTCAATGTCTCGGTGAATGAGACAGCGCGTGGGGGAGGAATACCAAGGGATAAGAGGCCAGTTATATATATACACCTTTTTCACATCTGTGTCTCGAGCTTCTCCAGAGTTACCTTTAAAAAGTATCTGGAGAATCAGTTCAGTTTAAATATTTAAGAAGCTGGCTTAATACCGGGCCTATTTTGATAATGAGCACGTGAAGGAGAAGGGTTTTGTACCTAATTTATATATATATATAGCATAGGTTTCAGGTATGAAGAGAAAACAAATACCTTCATACTTTAATCCTCCCACTTCTAATATCGACTCCCGTGAACAAACCATACCTTATTAGGTACCTGGTTGGCACCACCACTCATCATTATTTTCCAGGACGCTCAGGACTCCAAGCTCGTCGCCCCCTGGCAATTGCAGTAACATTGGCTGTAACATTGGCAGTCGGCACCCGATTAGCAGCACCCGATGGCAAGTTTGTCACCGGAAAGCTCAAAATATGACCTTGAGCAACGCGAACATCCGCAATCCCCACTTCGCTCGTCGCGTTCTCCCTCCCAATGGCTCTCCCTGGGCCGCCTTCGCCGTCCGTGTCACACGTACAGTCGGTCTCCATGAAGTTGTGGAACACACCCAAATTGCCGGGATAGCATCCAGCTGGATAGTAGACCTCCATGCCGCTCCGTCTGTGCATGCAGCGCCTGGATTGGTCTTTGTATCGGAAGTGCGCTCGCACGTTGCTCTAGTCTAGGCAGAACTCGACCACTGAAGCGTCTAGTCAAATAACGCTCGGGTATGCTTGTGGAACTGATGGAAGAGGGGGAACTTGCTATTGGGAACTCTGATGTCGTAGCAGCGCCAGACCACGCATTACTAATGAAATGACCGGTGGTGCCCTCGTCGAAATACGCCGCATTATTGACAGGTCACCACCGTAGGCCGAAGCGTGTAAGGGGGTAGCATTCTGTGTAGATTGCCATGTAATCGAGTGCGTTGGTGGTGCACATCAGTGTGCTGGCGACGGCCAGTACAAGTTTGACGGGCGCATTGGAAAAGAAGCAGTAGATGGGCGGGACTTGAGACCGACGAGTTTTTTATTCGCCGATGTGAGCCAGTTGTACAAGCACTGACCGAGTTTGACAAGGGCTCGCAACCACGACCAGCCACCTAGTCCATCCAGTAAGGTACGCACATCCAAGTCTTCGATTAGTACGAATGCAAAAACTCGTGGAACCTGTTGGGCAGCGTTGCGCCTGACCTGGAGAACACAGGTATATAGCACCCGGACCCCAATCCGCCTTTTTGCGATGCAATTTTCCTTGAGTTCTAACAAATCTTAGCGCCGGCATGTGGCTAGATTCTTGGCGGGCATCTGAGACTGTGGGCACTAAATTTACATTCAAGACTGTAAGGCTGTGATGCTACTGCACTCTTACCGGGCGCTGACTGAGTGGTTTGGAGAGGTCGCATAGGCCGCGAGAATTGGCGGCCGGGCCTGTTGGTGGCCGCTTCCGCACCGCGGTCTCAGCCGCACATGTTCCGCGCGCTTAGAGGACCCCTACTTGAACTGGAGAACTTTCCTTTTCCTGTTCCCAGTATTGCAACCGCGTCAAACGTCATCGGCAAGGATGATGCTTTTTGCAATCCTGTTGCTCTGCGCCTCGACGGTGTCAGCTTTCCCTTTCCACCCCTTCGTTGCCCCTTTTCGTCTGACGTCACCGACAGACCTCACCAAGCGACAAGCCCAGACTACAAAGCCCGATGCAACTTCGTACTACACCTTGTCGACAATCGGTACGGGCGAGAAGCAATGTCTCTACCCAATCCCTGGCGTTGACGGATCGGTCCCCTACCCCGTCCGTTTCTCTCCCTGCGATTCGCTCCAGGACGATAAACTCTGGCAGTTCACTCCTGATGGCGCCGGGCTGTACTTCGTCTACAACAAGGCCTGGCCGGGCACGTCCAAGAGACTGGACATCAATTGTCCGCAGCCGACGCTGTGCATCATGTGGATGGGCCCCTCGGACGAAAAGTACAACAATCAGCGCTGGTCTCTCCAGAGCCAGACTGCCGGCTCTATCAAGATCAGCAGTCTTGGGCTTCCGGAGTGGCTCATGACCTCGGGAACCGCCGACGGCAACACCGTTGCCTTCCTCCAAAACACCACCACCGCCAGTTCCAATCAACAAGTGCTATGGAAACTCGCTACCCTCGACAAAATCTCAACCTCCACCACAGCCGCGGCGCCCGCGCTGTCCACAACGGCTCCTGGCCGGCTCCCATCCAGTCCCAGCACCAAGACGACCACCTCGGTCAAAACCGAAATTTCCACCGTTACCACCTCTGATAGCGCAGGCCGGCCTCCAGGAACCTCGCCCACTCAAACACATGATCCTTCCTCAACCCAAGCCACAACCCCCGCCCCGACGCCAGCGCCAGCCAATGAAAAGGAGGGGGGAAACTGGGATAAAATAGGGGCTATCGGTGGAGCCGTAGGCGCCGGCGCCGCAGTTCTCACGATAATCATCACCGCCCCCGCCACGTTCCTCAAACTCCTGACCTGTGGTCGGCGCGGTAGGCAGAGCAACAAAGAAGTACGCACACAGATGGGAGGGGCCATCAGGAAGTCTATGATCCGGTTGCCGTGGAATAATAGGTGGGGTGCGGCCAAGGTCAGCCCAGGGGGGTCCCCTATCCCAATGGAACTGAGACATAGAGGGAGGATATAATGGGGTCGGTGTTTTTAAGGGGCCTGTGGGGAAAGGCCCCGGGCGAGAGATGGCTTTGTGTCCTGGAATTTTGTGGTAATTTAGTCGTTGGACTATAGTTGACGCTTGGTGACGCTTGGGTGTTTGTGAGGCGCTTGATAGTCGGAGGCTAGAGTATGGTTGTACTACAAAGAAGGGCTGTTACAGCTGGCGTAATGAATTGAATGAGTATTGAACAGGTAGAGGATGTTTAAAAATAAAGTTGTAAGGAGCGGGGGTTATTAATGATACATGGATAGTTACGGACCGGAGAGACCGTTGTGAAGCAGGTTGTACCTTTGAATTAAATTCAGGAATGAAACATTAAATGGTGCAGCACAATCCTGAAAGCACAAAGCGTGATGAATCTAGAAAGGAGACTTTGGATGAAATTCAAACACGAGATGACGGGTTAGAAGGCTGCAAGTGGCGACGACCAGTGCCTTATGCCACACCAGACAGTTGATCACACACGTGCAAGATCAGCTGACAGTTATTTCGGATGGTGGCGACGAGAGTGAGGCAACTGCCAAGCAACATCATCACATGTTGTCGAAAACCCCGCACTGCTGAGTGAGTCGACCGACAACGTTCTATCTTTTTTTAACTCAGCCGACTGATTTTGCTCAATTTTGAAGACCCCTACCACCTGGCAGCCCAAAATCGACATCGCATCAATCAGGTCGATCAGTGTTACTTTTTGTAAAGACTAGAGCCGACTCCGCCGCCGAGACTTAGATAAGACGAAATATACCGGTATTTCCAAATGGAAATAGCAGCGGTCATCACGTTCGGTGCCGCCATCGGCTTTCTCCAGCTCGCGCCCGAGGTTGTCAATATTGTCGGTCAGCTGAGATCTGCAGGGGAAACCTTCGCACGTATCACTGCGGAGCTAGAAGAGTGTCGACTCGTACTGGACCAGCTCAGCACAGAGCTATACCACCAAAGCGTTGACGAAGCAGAAGACCACTATTCGGACTGGTTCTTCACGTTTCTGCATCAGCCTAACGGCCCTGTCGAGGAACTGAATGGACTTGTGCAGGAGCTCAGAAGAAGAGTGGCCTCGCAGAATTCCGAGAACCAGACGAGTTCACAGGCGAAGTACCAGCCTCAGGACATAGATCACTTGTGCAAGCGGGTTCGATCGGTGAAATCAGTCCTGGGCTTACTCATCAGTGATCATGGGAGGTAAGGGGCCTGGCCTTTCTGTTTTAGGTAAACCTGAAGGCCTCCGTCTATCAACCAGTAAACATATTCCCTTCACGTTATGGTACTAACAAATACATAGAAAGTATATACGAAAGAGGAAACAGCAGATTTCCCCCAGCGGGATAACAATCGAGGCAACAGTCGAGTCAATAGAGGAAGAAGCACTTCAGGGGCGCAGTGTTGCCCTCCGTCGAACAGTTGAAGCCTTGAGTCGAGCAAATCATGAGCTAGCAGAGGACATCGCGCGGCAATCGCAACTCGAAATCGAAGACGGCATTTCAATGTCCGCTTCGGGAAGTTCTCGGCATTTCCGATATCGAATTGCGCCATGTTATGTGATTGGAGCAGCAATCTTTGTTGTCTTCTCTGCCAGTCTAGTAGTGTCCTTGTGGTGGTCAATATCTCACGAAGATGTCTCGGGAGGATTTACAGTGGGCGCTTATATGGTTGCAGCTGCGAGCTTGCCTATTGGGTTTGTAAGTTATCGTCATTGGGAAACTTGTCAGTGCAAGGTTTGGAGATAATCTGGCTGTTTTTTTCGGCGGAGGTCGTCTGAAGGTAAAAGGTCTTCCCCACTGGGCACTCACGCGGATGCGGCAGTGCTACCTCAGAGGTGAGCTAAGGCTTCCATATCCATCTTGACCGTATTTCACACCATCAGTCACGCCTAGAAAGCTCACCTACAACCACAACTCCCGCTCTGACCCCTGCACTGATCAACGAGAAGGAGGGAGAAATCTGGAACAAGATAGGGGTCATCGCTAGAGCTGTGACTGCTGGCGTTGCAGTTCTCGCCATGGTTGTATCATGCATCGCCCTTACAATCTTGCACGGACTTTTAAATTGTGGTTAATGAGGTACGTAGCGTAAGAAGGAGGTGCGCACTCTGTTAAGGGGTACTATCAGAAAGTTAATGATTCGCCTACTGTGGGGTGATGGAAGGTTGGACGAGGGGAAGGCTAGTTTGAGGGAGTCGGCTTCTTTCCTTAGGTAGTATGTCTAAGGTACCTAGGTAGTTAGGAACGTGTCTAGTTTCCTGTGGAGGCAGGGGGATTTTAGCTCTCGGCTTCTCTAGGGAAAGGATCATTGGAATTAAGAGTTCACCGAGGGCATTAATACGAATATATATGGGTAGAGAGAATTGGAAATAGACGAGATACAAAATTTGTTGGTTGCCAGCGCTACCTTATACAGACGGTCTGCATGCTTGCCCCTACACTCTCATATTCTGGTTCCGGGATAATGAAACCCATGTCCACCCGGCGAAAGGGGCCACCTTAAGCTTCTCAAGAAGTAGGACGGTATGGACCTATTAGTGAATAGATTATTAGTAAGGGGTCGTGGATGTTCACCTGTGAGAAGATTGCACCGACCTTGAAGTCTAGTTCACGATGAGGTCCTGGCGGTAAGTTCCTAGCCCACGAGTGCGCCTTCCTATAATCATTCATAGCCTCGATTAGTAACAAATCGAAAACTCAGCAAGGTCAAGCCCGAACATACCAAAAAAGTTCTTTCTAATCAACATATCCTAAAATAGGAGGTGTAGATCGGTGATAGAACTCTCCGCCTCAAGAACACATAAACCAATGAGTTTGCGTGCTGCTGGTGCGCCATAAATTTGGACTGCTGGCGGTGATTCAACACCGCGGATATCGGTACGAAGGATTTTGTACATGGTACCCAGTAGCCCATCGCCATCTTCGTCGTCTTCGGTACCATCCACGTCATCGACGTCTCCGGCAAAGATATCAACTTGAACGTCATTCCCATCCACTTCGTCTGTGTCTTGATCAATATCCCCGTTACTTTCGTAAAAGGCATCCTCCTCAATGGCGTCACCGCTGGTAGCCCAACACTTCTCAACATGTCCTTTGATTTTAGGGGTCCCGGATTCTTCAAGGGTGGCCACTTCGTATCCAACCTCAATATCATCTTCATCGAACCAAAACATCTTTCCCCCGCCCTTGGATGCCCAAGACCATGAGGGTAAGTGCTCTAGATCCTGCGGTATGGCTTTAGTGATAGTCATCCAGGGTAGCTGAGATGAAAGTCCGGATTCGAAGACACCAAAGTGGTACTTATCCCCCTTGAGGACTGGAGAGCCCTTGCCAAGCCCTCAAGTGCGGGTAACCGATCGGTCTTTTAGGTGAGATTGCGACGAGAAAACTCTTGAACCGCACTTTCCCAACCGGGGTATTGTTGAATATCGTAGGAGTATCGCTCGTTAGTCACATGTTCTCGACACGACCAAGATATGCCACCTGGCATGAAGTAGAGAATCCTTCTCGCGAGATACCACTCCTGCAAGGCCCAGCCACGCTTGTTAAGAGAGCGGAGAATCATCTCCAGGTATGCCCATCTTCACCCATACCGAGCCGTCTTGGTGTCTTGCTTCGTCGCAGTAGGGGATGTCGACATCTTCAACGCAGCGTGGGATTTTTTTTGCCCAGGGCTCTCAGCCCCTGCAGCCGCAATGACTAGGTAGGCATTTTGGTATACCTGAGCCATGAGGGATAATTCTTTGATCCAATCTGCGTCACTATCCTGGAGCTTTGGTAGTCAGGAGCTCTATGACGTAGAGCATCAAGGTAGTCTGAGATCATCTTGCAGAGGCGACATCGCTGGGGGTTCCCTCGTTGCCTGGTGGTATGTGTCATGAATCCATCTGGTAGGATCACCTTGGAGCACTTGAAAACGGCCTTGGCAAACTCGGTGCAATCGGCACAAAGATCCATTTCGAAACCTGGCCCGACCACAGCGCCGGGATACAAGTGCAGAATATTCAAGGGCAGAAGGGTCATAATAAAGAAATTGATCGTGAATAGTGCGGAGAAGAGAACGAAGTTGCGAAGAACAGCCACCTTGGCGATGTGGGGAATTAATACACCGACCCCCACGGATAAAAGAACTTCCAATCATCGCCTTGGGAGCCTGATTTGGCAGTCATCATGCTAGGGGGTGTGGGGCTCATAAGATATTCCTTCCTGCTGTGCAAGGGTGGCTGTGACCGTTCACACATCAATGCGTCATTGGAGGAATAGTTTGGGTTGTCGATTTGGAGTGGGAACGCATCGCTTTGACCAGAGTCCTTGTAGTAAGTTCGATACCTGTGTATACTACCATATTCATTGTAAATTTTAGGTTCACGGAATACATCAACAGCTGCCTTATAAGTTCCAGGTATTGGGTATGTATTGAGCTATAAAAATGGAACAATCGACCTCCTGGAAATGTCAACGTTCTTCGGTGCGACAGATATGGCAACCTCGGGGATGGTCTCGAGTAAACCCTTGAAAATATTTGCAGACCTGCTGGAGCTGGTTAATTTTAACGGTAATGAGCAGGTATACGCAGGGCTTGGAACTACTGCTACCACCGCTACCAGATACAGCTAAAATTCGCGACCCCGCCACGTACCTCGCCTTGGTTCATGTTAGGGGGTTGGGATTAGGCTGTAGATAGGTACATGTAGTTGAAGAGAAAGAGGAAAAAGGGATACCCGGGGTTCGTTCCAACACCGGCATAGCCAGCAATAGATAACCCTTCCGTCCGTCTGCCTGCTAGCCCAGAATGCCGCCCGGGCAGTCATGAAACCGCTCACTGCCCATATTTGTCCAACATCTGAACAATCTTGTCCTCATTCACCCCACGCCTCTTCTCCTGCGCCTCCACCGGAGTCCGTTTCAAGAACATAGGATGGCTCAGCATCATCGGGCATATCAAGTCCACCAAAGTCTTAAGGTCCCGCAGCCCCTCGAGTCCCGCAATCTCACTCGGCCGAATGATGCCCCTGCTAGCAAGCGCACCATCCCATGTCTTGGCGATCTCCCACAGCCCTTTCTTCTCCTCGGGAAGACCCTCCGGGACTTTGTCAAAATTCCCCGACAGGACCGCCTTCTCCAGCAGCTCCCAATTCTCAGGCGGAATCCCACCGCCAAGATCGGACTGGAATCCGGTGAAGAACTCGTGGCACGGGTGGGTCACACACGCGAAGTCAAAGTCCAGCAATGCCGTGATGCGTTTTCCCTCTGCATCGAAGAGTATATTCCAAGTGGTGAAGTCACCGTGGACAAGGACCTTCTTGTTAATGTCGACGTCCCGAAGCATCTTCTCCACCCCGCCGGCGGCAATAAACTGTTCGATCCTGTCACGGACGCCATTCGGTCGCCAGCCACGCACGACGGTTTCCTCCTTCTCGGAGTTCTTCAGCTCGTACTGTATATTCGCTCGCCAAGTCTTGGCATACGTCTCCCACGGCCCGTCAGGGAGAATCGGCATCTGCCCGTCAACAATCTCTCCGTCCTCGTTGATTGTCAGGGCGCCGAACTTGGTGACTCCAGCCGGAAGTTTGAGGCCTTGGATAGACGCGAAGATATCCGCAATCTGCGACACGACATCTTTATTATCGTCCAGCGAAAGACTGGGGAAAACGTCGTGCACTTCCGCTCCCGGTCGGAACTCATTGAGGGCCCAGCCGAGACCGGCGGCGCCCTCGATGTCTGGTCGGTACGCGGCTCATGCGTACACAGCAGGAACAACTGCAGGGAGGCCAGACGCAAGCAAGGCCTCGCGGACGAGGTGTTACGACGCGACGATGTTCTCGACGCGGTTAGTGTTGTTGATTCCCCCTGCATCGGGGTTGCTGAATCAAAGGACGAGCATGGACACGCCCGAGGGTGGTGGAGGGGTTATGCCTGGCTGGGGATGAAACGAATCAGGAGAGGCTGGAGAGGCGAGCTCGATTTTGTAGATGAAGTTGTTGTACCAAGGGAAAGCGAGACGAGTCAGTTCTCCCACATACTGGTGAGAATATTCGTCAGCCTTGTTGTAAAGCTGGGTTGGGCTGGGAATTCAATGCGTACCTTGATGCCAAACTTCCCTAGAATCTGCTCAATCACCGGGATTTGGGAATCGAAGTTTTGGTTTCTGGTGGCCATGGCGATGTTTCCGAGTCAGGAGAATGAAATGTAGATTGAGGTGTAAGATGCGGTAGTTTGAAGTGTAAACATGAGAATCAAGGCCGGAAGATCCCTTTTTATAGTGAAAAGGCTTAGCGATGAGTCAAAGGATGCTTGGTCTGACTGGAGGACATTGCAGGTAGGTGACACTACGCATGCAGCCCAGCCTGAAGATGCTGTTGAACTGCATCTTCCGATTGGCCATAACCAACCAACCGCAGACAAGCCAGTCGGTTAATCCTCCGGGTCAATCCTTGGGGCCCCTTATCAGATTCGAGTCGATTTGGGGCGCCAACAGCCCCCAGGCAGGCGCAACACACCTGCAGCGTCGAAACCCAAAATAGACCGGGACTATGTGCGCAGATGAGCCTAGGTACGCATGCTACCAATCTCAGTAGTGATAATGATACAAAGTAGGACGCTTCAAACTGGACCAGGGATATAAATTCATACGCTCCATATCCCACGAGGGATCCCACGGAAGCATGCCCCAGGCACGACACGTGTGACCGGCCTCCATCTGGAGCCCCTGATGAACACTAGTTGCGGGAATTCCTGGAATTCCTCTAGGCCGGAGATCCCGCTCTGTCTGCTCCCGATGTGCCCCCGGAACTGTGTCCACGAGCTCCATTTCAAGAACGTCCAACAGTTCGTCTAAGCGACGATTGGGTCGGTGCGTCAGCCCCCCTTCAACTTCGGGAATGACGGGGTATTCCCGTTTGAAACGTATGGTAAAATTCCGCAACTGGCAGTGGGTGAGGCCGCCGATTAGGCACTCAAAGAAGATCCTCTGCTTATCAAAGAAATAGCTAGCCAACACCGGGCTTGCCAACATCTTGGGATCCAATACAACTGTTAGGTCTAGCTTTTCGGGGACGCAGTCCCTTAGCAAGGTGCTAAACAATAACCTCTTCCATCCGTCCTCGGGGTCGTGGTCAACTTGAAGCCCTTCCGATGGGATTTCGATCTGCATCTTCCGTACCATGGCAAAGAACCGCGGGAGTATTTGTTGAATTCTCGCAGTAAAGGGTAGCTTGACGCGGTCCCAGTTTTCGTTGATCCTTGGGAGACGTACTAGGTCCCCACAGTCCACGACCCAGGTATTCTCGGAGTACATGATAGTCCGCGCGTCGTCTTCCATCTGGCGGTCCACGAGAAACAGAGTTTTGGGGAGGTGCCAGTGGTTGCAGGTCCAGAGGGCCGACGTGTGCCAGGTAGGTTTGCAACAGCACGCAATTGGCAACAATCCTCCTTCGAACCCCGATATCTGATCTCCCGTCAATAGCTTTGGTTCGTGATATACGCAACCGGAGTAGTGATCCCTGTGCTGGTTGGACTGAGCGTGAAAACGCAGGTAGAATGGCGCAATAAGACCAGAAGCCCGCAGAATTTGTAACTGCAGCTCTCTAGGTAACTCGCGCAGACGAAAGGGCTTCGAAGGGTCATAAGACGGGTTTGTCAGCTTCAGTTGGGTATCCTGGGCGAGCGCACGCAGTCGAGGGTCGAAGTACTTCGAGAGCACAATCGTGCAAGACTTCAAAGTGGGAAGCTGTTGCAGAGCGTCCATGAAGTGTGTCGCGAGGTCATAGTCCTCGACTTCGCAGATAAAAGCCATCTTCAGTTTGTTGGGCGGAAGAAAACGGGCCAGGTGAGCGCAGATATCTCGGAGGTCGAGACGTGCTTCTCGGTCATTTCGGCTTCGAGGGCGCTTTCCAAGTGGCTCGTCATGGCCGATAATCATGCGGGCTGAGTCGTAGATATGGTTGATGTCTAAGCAGTCCTGCCCGTTCGGACATAAACAGACGTTCATTCGGATAGTGAGGTCGCGCAACGAGGCTATAGCAATCGCACCGAGCCGCTTCAGAGGCGCGAGACCCCTGCGTGATGTTCGAATAACCTCCAGTCGTGCTTCTGAGTAATACAGCTTCGTGAGCTCCTCACGGAAGAGGCGGCACACCAGGAACATATGCCACGCGGAAAAGCCGATTCCCAAATTCGGCGGGCGATCGCAGAAACGACAAATCGAAGTGGAATTATCCATGTCCCAGCCAATTTGCTCTGCGGTCGGTGGGTTGATCCAGCCGCATTCGTCACAGGGCAGGCACCAGTTACCATCAGCGTCTTCCAAATCGATACTGGGGTTCATGATTATGCGAAAGCGTTCCAGGCGCTCGACGGCGAATTCTAAACCAACATGGCGGTAGATGCCGGCGCGCACTTCGACCGGCAAGGTGAGTAGTGTAGCCCGGGTGCGGGGTTGCGTGGGCAGCCTGCGCGGTTGAACTGGAGGGAAGTATCGGTCGAGCCTTTGTTGACGCATCTTCAGGCCTGGAGCGTCTGGTCGACGCGGGTAACGGCCTGAGGTTCTGGCAGTGGGCCTGCAGGGTTGACCCCAACGCAAGCAATCTTGACGTTTGCGAAGGGCGGTCGAGCTGATGGGACTGCATGGGTGTGGGTGTGAGTGTGGGCACAAGTTCATTGAGGCTTCGGTGAGAGACCTGGCGCAGCCACGAGAATGGTGATGTGGAAGAAACAAGAAAATAAATAGCATCGGCCACTGGCGCGCTTAGGGGCCTGAACCCACTATCACGTGACGTATCCCATTCTCAGCATGCTGGTTTGCAAATGACCTGGCATTGAGATCAAATCCTTGTTGTGAGAGTCAAGTTTTCATGCTCGTCGCAATCAGCGGCTGGCACCTTCGCACTTTCTCTGCCTAGAATCAATGCGACTGGGGAAAAACTGCGCTGTAAAATGCGGTGAGCACAGATGTGGGTCTCGCGATTTGGCGAGGCACAAGCATCACCAACCTTGCACTCAAACAACCGCACCTTTCCCATTTCCATCAAATCGGACGGGCACCAACCTCAGCGCCATGCGGAGCATTCTGGAAATCGTCAAGGAATGCGACAAGTAGGTTCGCCCCTGTCTTTCAGCCGCGCAGGGTAGATCTCTCCTGGAGTTCACTCCAAACCCTGACATCACCCCTCCATAGCTTCCCTTACTCTGAACTTGGCAACAATGACACCTACGCCAAAGCTATTGCGCCTTTGTGGCGCTTCTTCCTGCCCGATGACCCCGAGCCTCACGGCCTCCTGATTCAATCAGTCGTCAATCGCATGCCGTGGACCTCTTCCTTCCGCCTCGACCCGTCGCGCAGAGAGATACACCTACTGAAGCCCGCGGGCAGGGATGATTGGCAGGCCGCCTGCAACGAGGGCATCGACGAACTGCTCGATCTGGCACGTGCAAAGAAGGCGTTCCCACTCCTAGGCAAGAAACGCGACGAGGAATTCCCTATCATCGGCGCCCGCTTCGACATAGCCATCGAGCGCTCAGGGTTCAGCCTGTTCGGGATCATTGGCCGTGGCGCGCACATGACGGTGTACACGCGCACACCGGAGGGAGACATGAAGTTCTGGATCCCGCGCCGTAGCGCCAGCAAGTCAACGTACCCCAACATGCTGGACCAGGCCGTTGCTGGAGGCGTGGCGCGTGGCGAGAAGCCGTTCGAGTGCATGATTCGCGAAGCAGATGAGGAAGCCGCCCTGTCTGAGGAGCTGGTGAGACATAACGCCGTGGCCGTTGGCGCAGTGACATGGTTCAACATCTCCGACGAGAAGGCCGGTGGGGAGCCGGGCTTGATGAACCCCGGAGTTTTGTATGTCTACGACCTCGAAGTGGGACCTAATGTCGTGTTCAAGGTTGTCGACGACGACATCCAGGACTTTCATCTCATGAGCGTCGATGAAGTGAGGGACGCTATGTGGAGAGGCGAGTTCAAGCCCAGCTGCGCAGCCGTCATGGTAGACTTCTTTGTGAGGCACGGGTTCATCACGGCCGAAAACGAAGTCGACTATGCTGAGATAGTTTCGAGGCTGCATCGCAGGCTGCCCTTCAGGACCAGTCCCAGACGTTGAGCTAGCATGGGTGGAGTTGCAGGATATTCACGAGTCATTAAATGGAAGAATCGCAAGACGTAACAGAACAAAAGTCGATAGTGCGCCAACCCCTCCTCAACGTAAGTACGGTGTTTACATGTTCGCCCAGAACCAAAACCGAAGCTCAAACCTAGGTATCAATTTCGCCATCCATCCGACATCCATATCTCCTCAACACCGAACTAGATCTTCTTGACGAAACCAACCTCCACCAGACTATCCGCATCGATATCCAAATCTGCCAACTTCGTTCTCGAGTTTTCCCGAATCCATAGGAACGTCTCCAAGATCACATACCTGAAGAACCCCTTGACGGTCTTCTCCCGCTTCACCTTCATCACCTCCTTTCCGATGATGTAAACCGTCTGGTCCTCATACGCTTTATTCAGCGCATCCAACTCAGTCTGCACCCCTGGTGTATGCTCCACCGACCTGGCGCTCCCATCCGGCGAGCCAGCCGTCCGATCCCTCGTGATATGCAACACCAACTGCTCCACTAACACCCTCCCCAAGTCCGGCGTCAACACATCATCCATGTACCCATGCCTCAACACCACCCGATAGCACGACGGCACCGACGTCCGCGACACCACATACCGCTCTTCATGAGGGACCGTCGGCCTCGACAGCGGCCGCATATGGAAGTACAAAATCACCGCCGGCCTGGCCTTGAACTTCCGCACAAACTGCGCAAACACCGTCGGAATCGTCCCCGACCCCCCAACCTTATCAAAGAAGATCCCCAAGCCCCCCGCACTCGACACCTCCCCTCCACCAAACGCACTCGTGAGCGCCAGCCCGCCGGTCTTCGACCCATCACCAATGTCCAGCAAATCTGTTGTGGCAAGCCTTCCCTCCCCCTCCGCAGCCCACTGCTGCTCCTTGCCGAAGCGCCAGATGATGAACGTCGTCGAGAGGATCAGCGCCAGGAGGATGGTGAACCATGCGCCTTCGGGGACTTTGGTGAGCGCGGCGGAGAGGAATACGCCGTCGAGGGCGGCAAAGACGAGGAAGAGGAAGAGCACTACGGGGGAGGGGATGCGCCAGATTATGAGGGCCACCATGGAGACCATGCAGGTGGTGATGAAGGTTACCATGATGACGCAGATGCCGTAGGCGTTGCCTAGGGAGGTGGTCTGTGAGGGTTAGTGCCTGGAGGAGGAAGAGAAAAGGATGAAGAGAGAAAGTGGAAGGGTGAAAGAGGGAGTGAGAGAGAAGAGAGGAAAGAAAGCCGAGGTTTGAAGACGGGAGAGGCTTACATTGTTGTACACGGCTGTGACAATGATAGTCCCGATCATCAGCAACCAGTTCGCCAGCGGCATGTACACCTGCTCATGGAACTTGGCGCTTGTGTGCACCGTCTTGATGTGCGGGAAGTACGACATCCGCATCACCTGCGTCAGGAGCTGGAAGCTGCTGGTGATCATGGCCTGCGAGGCGACAATGGCCGCCAGCACGGCGATCACCATGCTGAAGTAGAAAGTCCCTGGCGGCACGGTGAAGAAGAAGGGATTGGTGTACGCCGTGCCGGTTGCATCGGCCGAGATGAACGCTGCTTGGCCAATGTACGCAATAAGAAGGCACGGAAAGGCTAGGATGAGCCAGGAGAGTTGGATTGCGCCACGGCTGAAGGCACCCAGGTCGGCAAACAGGGCTTCGACTCCGGTGAAGGCGAGCAGCAAACCCCCAAGGGACTTCCAGCCGGCAAATCCATTGCGGACGAGGTACGCACCGGCGAAATAGGGGCTGAAGGCCTTGAGCACGGTGTGGTCGTACAGCACGAGGTTGTAGATGCCTGAGCAAAAGTTGAACAGCAGCCAGACGACGACGATGGGAGCGAAGGATGTGCCGAGTTTGGATGTGCCGAATGGCTGGATGGCAAAGAGGAAAACGAGAATGGCGCATGAGATGCCAACAATGGCTGATCGAGATAGTGTGGGATCCGCGACGGTGATGCCCTGGATCGCGCCCAGGACGGACTGCGCAGGAGTAAGCACACCGTCGGCAAGGACAAGCGACACGCCGAGAACACCGATGAATTTGAGCAGGAACTTGGCCGCCCTCGACTTCTCGATGAAGGTGCGGAAGCGCCGACCAGCAGGACCGAGCTCTTGTGTGTCGTGACGTTCGATTTGGACGGTGCCCGTGATGCTGGGGTCACCTCGGGTGATGCGGGCATAGCGGGCGAGGAGGGAGTACAGCGCAAAGGTACCGCCCTGGCCGTCGTCGTCGGCGCGCAGGACGATGAAGGTGTACTTGATGGTGACGATGATGGTCAGGGTCCAGATGATGATCGACAGCGCGCCGACCAGGTCCTCCCAGCTGGGCTGGCTGGTGAAGGTCGACGAGTATACGTAGAGGGGGGATGTTCCGATGTCGCCGTAGATGGTGCCGACGCTCTGGAAGCTGAGCCAGGCGAGCATGAGGCCGCTGTAGGTCTGTCGGAGGCTATGTCAGTACCGGACTGCAGACTTGGTTGGCAGGCCTAGATGCTAGGATTGACCACGAGAGAAGAACATGAGAGAGGTCAGTGGTAGCTTACCTGCTTCTTCTTCAGGCTGAAATCCTGCTCAGCAATTTTCCGGGCGCGTTCCTCGCTGTCGAGGTCATAGTTCGAGGAGTCCTTCTCGAATGAGCCCTCGACGGCCGTGGTCGCAGTCCTCTTGACGGGCTGAATGCCATCGGCGAAATTGATGCGCCCCGTAGGCCCATCGTCGGACTTTGCCATGCTGCTCGGTAGGATGTAGCGATAGATTGGAACTCTTTACGACGACAGCACAGAGGTCCCGAGGGTTTGGAACTCGCAAGGAGATCAGCACATCACCCAGACGAGCAGACACCAGCTTTATACACCCACGAGCGCACCCAACCTAAACTTGAAATTGGGAGTGGGAGCACGAGACTCTCTGACCGCACCGAGAGGGACTGGAGCTTTCTCACCCACGTCCTTCGCACGGGGACTCCACGACCAGACCAGACCAGTCCAGACACCAAACCCAAGCGACTGCAGACCAGACCGCCCCCTCGCTGCAGACGACCCTGGGTCGGTCGGTGGGTCATCCTCTACCATCACATACAAAACAATACCCAGGACGAGATGGTGTTTAGCTCAGCGGCAATGTCACTCGCAAGTTCAGACCCTCCACCAACAGTTACAGCCAGTCCGCGGCAGCACTCCACCGATCCGGAAACAACACCACAGAACACCAGGATGCAAATACCCGAGCTCTGCTCGCAGTGTGGCAGTGCTCGCCCAACTCCCAGTCTCCACCCCGCGGATAGCAATCGGTGCGCGCCCATTCGACTCGCCCGAAAATCACGCAGTTTGTACCACGGCGCCTGGCCACGGTATTCCCGAATTGGTAACTCGACGACCAGCAGCGTGAGCAATACCGGTTGATAATCCCGTTCGCGACGTGAGCACGCCCGCCGATGGCTATTGGAGCTTTGATAGCTCGGAGCTCGACGATTGGCCAGACACAGCGGAGCTTCAAGCTCGACGACGCATGCAGGACGTGGCCGGAAAGGGGTAGCTTTGGGGGAATTGTGCCTGCCGACGATGGGAGGCCGCCCACCAGGTGGCAAGCCGATGGAATGCGACGATTTCCCCGATTCCCCCGCACAACCCGGTACCTGCCTACCTTCACTACTGGACTGGATGCACGACGTGCACACCCGGAGGGTGTTGCAAAGCCGGGAAGGCTGAGATAAGCTCACGCCCGTCCCTTGGCAGGAGACATGTGCGTCGGCGCATGCATCACATTGGTCACCCATCAAAACCAAAAATCGCTACACGCAAACGCAAGCGGAGAATTCCGACAAGTCAAGTCACGTTGCGTTTTGTGTTTGAGACTGTTGCTCAATTCCAAGTCGCTGGCTGGCTAATAAGCCCCTGCCCCTGTTCCTGACGCTGCAGCATCATTACAAACTCCCGACCGTCCCATGCATAAACAACCCTGTGGTGCTCGATCCTACTAGATTTTTTTTTTTCTGTATCCATTCATTCCCCTTTCCCAGATATCATCCCCAATTACAAGTTCGCAAGCACAGCCGCACCGCCGAACAGCGCACCGACAGCCATAGCGCCGGTCTTCATCGGCGCAGCATTGCCGCTGGTCTTTGTGCCGGCGGCCGACGCAGCCGACGAAGCGGAGCTAATCTTGGACGCAGCCGAGTTGGTGATCGAGGCAATAGCGCTGGTGATGGAGTCCCTGTCGGAGCCGGTAGCGGTGGAGAGCTTGTTCGAGTACGACACGAGGGCGCTGCTGGCATCGGCGTTGATGGAGCTGGCCTTAGAGGTGAACTCGGACGCGGCCGAGGATGCGCCGGCGGTGGCCTTGGAGACGATGGAGGATGCGTCCGCGGTGGCCTTGGAGACGATGGAGCTGACGTCGATGGGGTTGGTGAGGGTGGCGGTTTGAGCCTGGGGATGGAATGTTAGTATGTTTTGTCCGAGTGTCACGATGCAGTGCGATGGAGTTAACGTACGGCGGCCAGAGCGGCGAACGCGGAGAGGATGATTGTGGAACGCATGTTGATAGTTTTGGGGTTTGTTTATCTTGGGACAAGATAGGGGGACAAGATAGGGGGACAAGATAGGGGGACAAGATAGGGGGACAAGATAGGGGGACAAGATAGGGGTCGAGTTTGGTGGTTGCGGTGGCGGGATGGCTTGAGTGGCTATTTCAGCTGAGAACACAGGCAGGGCTGTCTCTTATATCCCCTCGCCTCGGACAGTCCCGCCCGGCTCCAGCCCACCATCCATCGATCGGTCCAGTAACCTGGGTGCAATGATGATGCATGCGGACGTGGAATGCAGCGGTCCTTGGAATTGGTTGCCGTCCGGGCTGGGAATGCCGTTTGCACCATTGCCGAGCCACTAGCAGGCCAATGCGATCGGTGATTTACTTGAGAGGAACCACTTATTACCCCATACGTGCAGACATTTTCAAGTTTGGGGCAAATGAACGCGTCCACCGATGACATCACGACAGCGACTGTATCCCCACACTTAACCGAATCCCCATTAGTGACGTTGAACGACGGGATTGGCGGAGCACAACTGAAATCTCTGCCGAAACTCCCGGGCGAGACAGGGTTGACCGCTTCCGACAACTGAAGTCCAGTTTTGAGCATCATGCAAACCGGATGCATGGCCCATGATATTAGGCTGGTGTCGCTGGCAAAGCGTGCAGGCTGCAGAGGTGATGGAAGTATGAGCAATTAATCGCTTCGGATCCGTACCACGTCCGACTTCTGCCCCAGCATGGTGGATACCGGGATGCAGGGGCCGCGCCCCCGAGTCCTCTTCTGCTGTGTAACCGAAGTGGCGAATTGACAAACAGGCCATCCTCGAACCATCGTCGAAGGGTCGTCAACAGCTGATGGGCAACAAGCATTAACCCAACCAAAGCACACTGAATCAAGCACACCGAACCCACCCACATTATCATCGGATGCACAGTCTGCACCGTCATCCTAGAGTAAAGCGACGGCTACTCACACATTCCCCAAATTGCCAATAACCTCGCCTGCTCCGCCCTCGGGTTGGAACTTTGCCTGAACAGCGCCTCCGCCTCAGCGACCTCCCGCTCTGCAATGACGCCACGATAGGAATTGTACCGACCCCCGCTGCTCGTGACATACTGCGTCGTCGGCGTCCCGAACGTAATTGCATCTGACGTCCTATTGAAGTGGCTGGAGATGGTCGCAATCTCCGCGGCCCGTTGCGTTCTTGAGATCTCGGCCTGGAGGCGCTGTATCGCAGGCCACAGCTCACCCCACTTGACTTGTCTCTCGCGGCAGAACTCTAGAAACTCTAGAAGATCTCCATTCTCGCAGGCCTCCAGGTACCGCGTACGTTGCCCCCCAGAAAACAGGCCGCAAATGTGTTGCTCCTCAGGCCCGGCGGTGGCGCCTTGCAGCGGCATGTCTGTTGCCAACTCCGTATCGGCCGCGAAGCTGTGAAAACAGTTCTGGCACACGGTGCAGTCAGGCCAGCCCCACCATCTGCCTCCTTTCATGGCATCAATGCCCCTGCAGCTGGGAGCGGAGGTCAAGCCGCGGACGCGGTCTTCGTAACCGCTCCAGACACCAATCTGGATGGCGTCGATGAATTGCCGGAGGAACAGCGCACATCGGTCGACTGCTGGGTTAAACACGGAATAGGTCTGTCCCGGGACGACTTTGGGCGTTTCCGTGAAGAATGGTCTCAGCTCAAGCACGGCGATGCGGCTCTCGTAGCAAGCCTCGCAAACGCCGTAGTGGCGGATTAGCGTGCCCCGGATGTTGTAATATAGTCCGTTCATGAACCCGTCTTGCGTTCCACACTTAGGCTTCGACGCAATGGCGAAAAGGCTCCTCTGCAGTTCTTCTGCCCCCAGCTTCCTGCTCCCTGCGCCCCACAGCGCGATCCCGATATGCATGTTATTCTTCGGGTTCCCACCATATGTCAGTACCTGATGGGGGTCCGCCCCAAGTTGTTCAATAACTTGTTCCCACCTTGAGTCCTTGAAATGGTCGCTGTAACAAGTCTCACAAATGTGGAAGCCCGTCTCCGGTCCTATACCCCTGACTGTCCACCATTTCGTCTCCCTAACAGTCCTCTGTTCGCCATCGCAGTGCCCCAACTTGATCCTAGAATTGACATGTTCCACGAACCGTCCCCAATCCTCCTTCAACACCAACGTCATACAGGATTCACCCCAATTGTCGCAATACCATTGCTCTCTCTCGGGTTCTATATTGCTGCTAACCGAGAATCGTCCCTCAAACGGCCCGTCGACGAAGGTGTCCTCATAGCATGCCTCACAGATCCCAAAGGCTTTCGTGTACTCTTCGGAATCGTACCATTTGATTGCATCGGCCTTGACATTACCATAGGGACTGCCACAGAACTTCATGTCCCCCGATGATCGGCGCTTCATGTAAGCCACGACGGGGATATGTCGCCGCTCGCGAGCGCCTTTGGCCGGAGAACACGCGTGATGCGCAATACGTGAAATCCACATCGCAAGTTCTTCTCCTGCTTCGAGGTGAACTGCGAGGCAAAATTGGTCGGAGCAATGTACGTATCGTAGCAGAACTCGCAGATGTTGAACATCGGCGCAGACTGGTGGAAACACCACTTTCATGAGGAAATAACCTGGCTGTTGCCCATGCACGCCCGCGTCTTGGGCGCGGTTGAAAGGGGGTCATAAACATTGGTTGTGGAAAGAAATCGGTTATGACGGTTTCACTGTTCACGGGGTAGAGCCGAGGACTGAGCCGACGATGCGAGAGCGGAAACCTGCACCGTCGTCGGCTGGGGCTGTCCGGCATTCGACCAATGCGGTTGGAAGTGAGGTTCGGGCTGTGGGGCCAACACCTGTGGTATCCATACTACAAGAGAAGGAAGTATTTCATACCGGATCTGTGCCCTCGGGGATCTGTCACCACAGAGCCCTTTTGTCACAGAGTTTCCAATCTCTGACTTAGGCCACGGCGGCTCTGTCGACGGAGCCGTTCCTTGGTAGAGCCCGTACTGTGTGTCGCACGGTTTCCACACAGTTTCCAACACTGTGACGACTACGGGGACACGTCGGTCCGTTCCAGCCAAACCAGCGGCCTGCAGGTCGTCACATTAACATCAGGCCATCTTCAGCATATATTTTTTTATCGTACGATAAAGGGGGGGCTGAGACTAACAAGTTACGTTAGAATTTTAGTTGATTTGGGGCTGATGACATGAAGGCCGATTTCGAGCCCAGCTCAGAACTACGAACGAAAAAGGAAATTTCGTGTGCCCAGATTCGTCGTAGACAACCAGGCTGTTTCATATTCTCAGCCCTCGACTGAAACCTCACCCCACCAGGTTTCACTTTCATCAATTCCACTAGGTGAGGTAGGCAAATCTATTCTATCACCAACCTGGCAGGTGGTGTTGGCTCTGACGACCTTGACGACCCCGATAATTCTGCCACTTCGGTCCAAGAGGGCATCGAGTTTGCTAAAGAAATTGGCACTCAGATCTCAAGATCGATTGGAGCTTCAAACAGTGTGAACTGATCATCATCATAGACCCAAAATCTTTTGCAGCAACTCCACCAGCGACTAGCCTTCTAAAGGCTTACACGGGTGCACCGTCGGTTGACACAAGCTAATACATCCGAGCAATCATCATGAGTCGAGCAACTCGTCCCCGCGCAGTGACCCGGCCACTCGCATTCAAGTTCGATGACGGCCTCCTCATCACTCTTCTCACCACCTCCGCCTCCTGATTCGTCGCAGCCGATGGTAATACAGTTCGGATGATTGCCACCGGGACCTCCCGGGTGACCCGGACCACCCGGACCACCAGGACCCCCCGGAACCACTGGTCCCCCAATCTTCGCAACGAGCGAATCCCCCAACTTCTTGATACTCTTCTGGAAATCCGCATAATTTCCCGCCGCCCAATCAGCACCGTCCGCCCCCGGCACCGCCTCCTTCCCCGCAAAAGCAATATACAGCACATCGTCCACACTGTGTCCATGATTCCCATTCATCCCCTTGCCATAGCACGCCGTGGCAAGCGAAATCGAAACCTCCCCGACGACAGGGTGCTCGCCATCATCCCCATTGGTGTCGCCCCAGATGCCGTACACCAATTTGTCGCCGCACACGACGGCCATGACGCTCAGCGGCTCGATGCCGTACTCCTTCGGGTCGAAGGTCTTCCATCCGGGGAGGGTGCCGTCGTTGCCGAAGACGACGTACGGGTGCACGTTGGCGTTGAGGTCGCGGATGCCTTTGTTGTAGCGCTCGATGATCCATTGGAAGGAGGTGACGGACTGCGTGTCGGTGCTGGCGCCGCAGCGGCCGTCGTCGGCGGGCCCGCCTTGGGCGCCGTCGCAGTCGATGTCCATGTTGGCTTTGATGTAGACGATACCCGAGGAGGCGAGGTGGTCGCCGCAGTAGGAGAACGCTGGGTGGCATGTTAGTGTGGGGGTTCCTGAAAAAAAAGGGGTGGGGAGGGGAGTTTACTGTTGGGGCCGTTGTCGGAGCTCCAGAACCCGGAGGCCAGCTTGTGCGAGCACGTTCCATTGAGACCGGCGTTGTAAAAGTTCCGGACATTTTGGGGAACGCTGCTGACGGCTGCGACGTGCGAGGCGGTGGCGAGTAAGGCGAAGACCAGATGGCCGGAAGACGGAGAGAGGCGCATCTTGAAAGAAAAAGGAGTGACTGAGGTGCGCAAACTCTCTGTCATACACAACAGGACCGTCAATAGTGAGAGTTGCTCTGATCATCGAGAAAAATTGATGGCATGCTTCCGTCTTATAGTGGCACAGATTCTGCCCAATACGGCACGGCGAGAAAATGCCCGGAGCGGTCCATCCCCGAACAGCCGGTGGATATCATCCGGACGGGGTCTAGAATCCTCCCACCAGGAAACATGAAACATTGCAACCCGACCCCGGTTTATTCTGCCCAATCCTCCGGCTTGGAATATTGCGGCGATATTAACTAAACCAACTGGGAACACCATTACAATTGAGACACTGACGTCTGGGACAGGGTTTATCTCGGTGGTGCTTGCACCGACCTGGCACTTCGACCAAGATCCTCAGGTAATTTTCACAGGACGCCGGGCGGGCGATTGGCACAAAGCCATCACCTCCGACAGATGATTCCTGACCAACGCACCCCAGTATGCAAATGAGATTAAATACCTAGAGAGCAATCAATCAAATCGTACCCAAAAATGACAAAGCAAACGGGCCAAAAGAGAAGTCCTCAAAACAAGGCAAATCTAACACCACGTTTCAAATTCCAGGCATCAGATAATACTCCATATTAGGGGAGTTCCCTTGCCTCAACTTGAACTTTTGAGTCTGGGGGAGTGTGCACGACTAACTATGTCCAACTTTATAACAAAATACCGAAATAAGCTCGAGTGTGCGCCTCAATCTCCTCTGTTTGCCTTGTGGGGCACGCGAGGCACTCCCGACACACGGCGGTCGGAGATTTTGTTCTTGCCCCATGCAATTTTGGCTCGGATATTGCTCGACCAATTGTGGCACAGGCCGGTTCTGATCGCATTTTGTAGTAGATACCTGTCAAGAGGTGTGTACAGGACGGATAATCAACGTGACAAAGTCAGCTTTCGGCCACTTGGCCCCACGCTGATGACCAACTCACAGAAGCTCAATCTCCCTCCACTCAGCGCTCTTGAACTCGACGCCATACTCGGACTCTTCGGGGACATCGAATATCCCCACCCGAAAGTACCTCCCCGGAGAACCCGCCGAGTAAATCATGAGCCCATAATACCGCCTCTCCTCTGTCTCCTGGGCCCGTTCAAACGTTGCCGTGTACGACCCAATAAGCGCCAGCTCCACGTCGTTATCTGCACACTTCCCCTCCTCCTCCCCCCCGCCTTCAACGTCCCAATCAGCGAAGAACAAATTTTGACCTACTGCGCTGTATGGCCGTTGCGAACAGGACTCCCCTTGGAGGATATCCAGCGTCCGCGCCTCCATGCGTACGACACCCCCTCGGATCTGGCCGTACGGGTTGGAGCTCACCGTCTCGATCAAGTCAACCTCAGCGCGCAGGCCTTTCACCTCGGCCACGACGTTCTCGCCCGCCAGGTTCCCAATCCAGAACCAGGCGCATTCGGTCGTGGGGAACCGTGCCCAGCTCCACGAGGGGGCGATAAAGTCTTCATCACTAGGTCTCAGCGATTGGATCAGAGACTCCAAACTCAAGTGGACAGGCTGTGGTGGAGAGTGCCAGGCAAGGTCGACGTGCAAGTGCGGTGTCCACAGACCAGCAGCATACCCAAACCCCGTTATGTCACCAACGAGCTTGGCTATCCCCCCAATAGCAGGCAGTTTATCGCGCGCAACAGTAAAGCGCTTGGTCGAGTACTGTGGCACAAGCGCCCAGCGCCAAAAGTTGAGCAGCTCACTCGCAGGATCTGCCGTCTCCTTGTCGACAGCGAGGTCGATAATGCTGCGCTCAAACGTGCCGCGTGTCGAACGTCCCGATGTGTACAGCCAGCTATCACAGCAGAAGTGGATGCGCGACGGGCCAAAGTACACCAACCGCGTTGACAGCTTTGTCTCCTGGAACGTCCACCCGCGCTTCGACCACGCCGATCGCTCCCAGTCACGGAGGAACTCGTAGCTATACTGAAAGCAAATGTCCCCCTCGCTCCCCTCGGTGAGCGTGCTGTTCTCGACGGGAACCCGCACGGTGCGCCATATCTGTGACGTCGCGGCCCAGGGCGCCAGAAATCCCTTCAGACAAGTGTCGGAGGCAAGGCTGACGATGGTGACGAAGGCGTTGGAGTACACGAGGCCCATGAGCGCAGCTTCGTCGCGCCAGTCGCGCTCATCGTCCTGCACGATGCAAAGACAGTCGACCCAGAGGTAGCGCAGCCCTAGTTGGCGGACCACGACGACTGCGTCGCGCACCACTGCCGACATGGACAGGGCATTAACTCCGTTAGTGCTATGGGCGGCGAGCGATTGTCGTTCGGTTTTGCACTGTCTCCGGGCGTCGGCCGGTGGGCCCCAGCAGTAACTCAGCGCCGCATACCGGAGCACATCGCCAGCCGATGTAGCGGATGACGAGGCCCAGTTGAGGGATGCCATGACCTCGCCGCGCGAGACTAGCCGCGGTTGTGGTGGGGAATCGGAGTCGCTATCGCCGACGAACAGCAGTCGAGAGGGGATGAAGCCCCGGAACAGGACGTGGTGGTTGCAGTTCTCAACGCATCGGTTGATCTCGGACTGAATCATGCCGACTGTCTCCTTTGACAGTTCTTGGCCTCCAGTTTGGTCTCCATTTTGGTCTCCATTTTTGTCGCTCATTGATGGGTGCGGTCAGGGAGGGTTGGACGAGATGTGGGGTGTTTGAAGCAGCCAAGAATTGCCTACCATCGCAGCTGCCAGCCCAGATGCAGGTGAGTGCTGCGACGGAGGGAACCCCGCAGCTTGTCCCGAAGCGGTCTGAACTTCAGACAAAAAATCCCTATCTCATAATTTGACGCTATTCCCAATTCGAGGAACTTTCTTAGTCATTTCTTGCCCGGGGCAACACGATCTCTTCTGATCCCGAGCCTTCAAGTTCTTCTGGGATTCTTTCTGCGTTACGCGCCGAGGTGCCAGTGGTCCTACGGCGCGCAGATCGTATCACCTTCGTACTATCCGTGGCATTTTGTCACACCAGAGAAGCATTGAAGGTGCTGTGCTATATTACTCTGCGGGAGTGGCTGATGATGATAATTAAGAAGAAGCGACAGACTCACCGATAAAGTGGACGCCGAGTTCGTGGCAAGGCGCCAGTGCCATAATAGACCCCCATGCCCAAGCGACCCAGCAGAGAACCCAGAGGCTGGCTGCGGGTTGGCCCGGTTGAATGTAGCTGCGCCGTAGTCCCAATCACCAGTCATTGCCGAGCTGCGTAAGGCTGGCCGAGACAGTTTATTTCTATTCCATCTCACCAGGGCTCGTCTGACAATGGAGAGGTGGATGGATGGCTCGTTGACTAAGCCTGCTGGCTGCGGCACTTCGGCACCCATCTATACCACGGTCGCCTGCCGTTCGCGATGGGCGGCCGGAATCTGAACAGGAGTCAGGCCCCAGCGCCACCTCTGACTCTTAGTTGATCCTTTCTTGTTAGGCGCATGGCTATCACGCGTCGGCTTTACCATTCCCGAAACACGCCAAAATCTCCCACAAACGTCGCGCGCTGCACAGCAGTGCGATGAATAGCTATGTATCCACGGCCAAAAATCATGTCAACGACAACACTGTCCCACGATGCCTCCCCCGATCAGCGACATGAGAACCGACAGCTTGGTGGCGATCCGTTACCCCGTCTGATCATGCTTACTGAACTGAGGCGTGCAATGGTTGCCGATTTATGCTCAGCAAGGTGGGGGGGTTTCTCTGGATGCTGGCTACAGTTTGGTTTGGTTTTCTGTTTCTCACCTTAACAGTGGTCTTGTCGATGTACCTGGTGGCGTCTGGGAGCAAGTTCGGCCGAGGAAACCCCTGTCAGTCAAACGGTGAATTTCGGCTGTACAGGGACCGCTACAACCCTCTGGAACTCCGCGATTTCTTCAAAATCACAGATCAGGTGCGCTGTAAACAAATGGAGCGGATAAAGTTTGCTTGGGGCGAGCCAACTCGCGGGGACTCTACCTCATGTGGGGGCTTTTTACAGTTTGCTCCCAAAGGAAGGTGCGCTCTCAGGCTCTGCAGTTTCGCACAGAATTCAAAATTCAAGTTCGAACACACCTTCCAGTTTCTCCAAATAAAAATCACCGTTCACCAATTTTCTCGCGCTCTTCGATCCTCCCCAAACAACCAACCTCGAACAGCCCGCGATGTCTTCTCGAAGAGAGCTCAACCAAACCAACGAAACAGCCTACTCTGTCGGCTCAGAGATCAGGCACGATGCTGAAATCACACTCCGTTACCTAGCGGATGCAGAGCTCGCCTTACTGCCAAATGCCGCCATGTTCAGCGATCACTCAGTGTCAAGACTGTTGTGTCCACCTCGTCTTCTTTTGCGCAGCGCTTTCAGCAGGCAGTTGGGCAGCCCCACCTCCAGCAGATTATCCAGATTGGAGCAGGCATGCAGGGAGTTGTATTTGAGCAGGTAATTTTGGTGGTAACTCTTCCCTTGCAGCATAGGTTGCTAACCATTTGGATAGGTTGGGAAGTCCATTGCGCTGAAAAAGGAATCCCCTGGGAACGCAATCCTGACAACAAACCTTCAGCACGAATATTCTCTGCATCGTGCTGTCATTGAAGCATTTGACTGCTATGACAATGCTATCAGGAGCAATGTGCGAGTACCTAAGCTCTTCGACATTATTCGCACCACAGATGAGAAATTCTGGTCGGAGAATCTGATCAAATTCCCGTCTGAGTATCGCTCTCGAGGCGACATTGTTCAAATGGAACGCATTCTTCCCCTTCCGAAGGTGATCAGAAAGGCATTGGTTGCTCACTTCTATTCTCACAACAGCAACGCCCCGCTCGATTCGGTCACACTCAGTAGCATCCTGGATGATACTCCGAACAAGCACTGTCTAGCGCGGATATATCTCGGAAGAGAGAACGGCGTGTTCACGAGAGAGGGGTTCTCGTTGCGCAACTTCCCGCTCTATCTGAAGCCCATGCAGGAGCTGGGTTTGGATGTTCTTGGACTTGCATCCGCCATGGGCAAGGCATTCGCCATCATGCATTGGGGAGCGGGCGTGAATGGCGACGATGTCGAGATCGTGCTCGGCTCATCGACTGTCGGGGGTGAGGAGGACGAGGGATCGATTTCCAGCACCGAGATATCGGAGTCTACCTGCTCGATTTTGGTCAGTGCGACTTCGTCAACCTTTCGGATGATCCGGATGAGGTATACCAGGCATTCAAGGGCGCCATGGTCACCGGCGATAACCAACTCTTCATTCCGCACTATGCGAAGAGTCGTGAGCTCTATGCAGCATTCAAGGCGGGGTATATGGGTGCGGCGCAGGTTATCTTGAGGGAGAAAGGCATGGAAAAGAAGTTCAGCATCGAGGACTTCATGGAAGAGTACGAGGAGTATGCTGAGGACTTCCTGGTTTGATGCCTGGAAGAATGGATCTTGTCGAGCTCCTGATGTTTGTCCGTTCAACGTTTCCTCTCAGCAAGGGAGCTGATAGAGTCACGCGGAGGGTTCTCTGATATAGAGTGGAGATTCTCATTGCTGTAACGGCTCGTTTTAGGCATCACTCTCCTCATTTAGACCTTTGGGACATATCTAATACGACCAAAATCCCAACTGTCACTTCTCTCACAGGTGAACAGCAAATTCCTAACAAAATGTGAAGCCGCCCTCCTTCTTGACTCCCACATTAACTCGGATCTCAGAGCAAATAATATCATACTCTCGGAACACAAATCTGTCGATCACTGCATTACGACAGAGCTCAAGGGTGGGAATATCTCGGTCACTGAGGCCGCCGTCACTCCTGACTCGGACTTCAACCTCCGATGATAACTGAAGAAGTAGATTAAAAATGTAACTATTAGGAAGAAAAACTTTGGTTTTCGACGTCACACCCGACGCTTGAGGACTTTCTTCCAGGGTTTTGATACGTGTCGTGCCGAGCCGGCGAAAGAAGGTTTAGGTTGCCGAAACTTAGGCCGGCTGAGAAGGATGAACAGAAGGGTCGGAGAGCGTAGCTCTCTAAGGAAGACGTAGATCAAGAATAACAAAATAACAAGTGGCGGTTTGCCGCACTCGTTGTTCTCACCCTGTCAATCACAGGCCCTGGTTGGACGCTTTCGCCTCTGGCGCCCTTCATCCTTGCCCTGGCGACTGGGAACACCTCGAAGACTGGCTCGGTTTCTTCCTGTGCGGTGCGTTTATTGCAATTGCCGGTGTGAGTTTGGTGCTGGCAGTTGATCCGTACTTGTGGATGGACTTTGGCCATGTTAGATCACTGCGTAGATACTAGTCAAGGTGATTTTCGGCGCGGGGGGAGGTGGATGTCAAATTATCGGGTTTGCTATATTTTTACGTACCCTTTATCTTCGAGTTCGCCAGCTCACCGAAAGTAAGACGCTGTCAGAAGAGTGAGGCATCAATAGGTCCCTGAAAGTGAGGTAAAGAGGGCCCATTTACACAAACACTGCCGATGGCTTTCGCTGTTACAGACCATCTCCCATTCTGAAAACACCTACATAAATACCGAAAAGGCCTTCCTGCATTCCAAAAAGGCTTCCTGCATGTTAGAAAGATCTGTGATGTGAAAATCCCAGGCCTTGCCGTTCCAGAACCGGACGGTATGAGAATTCCAAGAATGTATTGCACGGAGATAAGAGACCCTTTCTTTGGCACGAGCCCCCGTACCCCTAGTGTCGAAACGCATCCCTACCGTTACCGCAGGCCGTATTGCATTTGAAATAGACCTTTCCGCTTTCTCTAACGGCATTCTCACATGTAATTGAGGTCTTTTACAATGCGAATAATGCCTCTCGGAATGAAAAAGGCCTCCCATGTCATAATCCAGGCCTTGCTATTTTAATCAAAGGTGTTTAAACGTTTCTGCAACGTACGTATGGAAACTACCCAACGACGCAAATTTGTTCCAGGCTGCCGACATGGAGGGTGTCCACACACAGCCTGGCTCCCCATTAATAGGATCGTAAAGCAGGGAGCTGAGTGAGAGCTACTGTACCAATGCCGTAAAGGACGGCTCTGTATTCCATGGTTGTGCAACCGAGCGCTTCATACAACCTCTTTAGGAATAACTCAGGGGATGACGTCGTGTCGATCCCCCAGAAGGTGCGCTTGTGATTGGACAACTCGGAACGCGCGGTCTCGGCAGGAAGATATATGCGAAAAGCCTTCTACATTCCATTTCCGAACGAAGTTCTCCCTTTAAAACAACACCTCCTCCCCTCCTTCAACAAACTCCCGCCAGTCACCACCAAAATGGGCACCACCAATTCCAAGCTCCCCCCCAACACCCACCTCCCCGCCTCAATGACAAACGGAACCCAGCCCTTCCCCCGCCGCTTCTCCGCAACCTACAAAAAGTCCCTCACCAAAATCCTCGCCCTTCTCACCGACGCCGACCGCCCGAATAGCCCCAGCTACGCCATCTCCTGGCCCTCCGGGTCCTACGGCTCCCTGACCTTCCACGCCGGACCGACCAAAGACCACGAGCTGCTGGCGACTGTGCGGCTCGCCGGGAGGCTGGGAAGTGATTTCAACGTGGCGCTCCCTGCGCTGTTCACAGGCGGGGAGCAGAAGACGGAGATATTGCGGTATGTGCCTAGTTTTAAGCGGGAGATGTGGTGGTTTGCGATGCCGGTTGGGAGTGGGGCGGATGTGCGCATTGAGAGGTTTGAGTGGCGGCGCTCGAGGGGCGCCGAGGTCAAGGGTGTTGAGGGGGGGTCGGGGTCGGGGTGGAAGTTGGTGCGGATGGGAGGCCAGATGGCCAGCGACACCGGGCATCGAGATGATGAGGCGGATGATGATGATGGGCGCATTGAAGGGTTCACGAGTGATGGGAAGGAGGTTGTTGCCGTGTGGGCGGATGCGGGGCTGAGCTTCCACTTGTCGAGGATAGGGGGGTTGGAGTTTAGGGGGAGTGGTGCGACGGGCGAGCTGGGGTTGCTGTGGAGTGTCATGGCGGTTGTGACGTGCATGTGCATCTATCAGCTGCAGCTGCAGCGCGCCACCTCGGCCGCCGCCTCGGCCGCCGCATAAGCAGTTAGATGAGTGAGGCAAGCTCTGTTGAGGTCCTCAGGGGTATTATTAGTGATATATATACAGACGTCCACGAAGATTGGGTATAAGACGGAGAAAGAAGAGTTTGGTGCCCTGTCTGACGCCTAGGAAAAGATACTCAACCCAGATGTGCTACTGGAGTTGCCAAGCTCAAAACTCTCCCAATCCAACCGCAGAGCGTCACCCTCGATTCTGTCCACGCCGGAAAACAGTGTGTCAGAACTATTAGTATTACAACTCCATTCATCCGACAGTACTCTCGAGGCCTGGGCGTCATCGCCCAGCTGCGAGAGCCCATCAAAATCCGCGTCTTCCAACTTGCTGCTTCATTGTGTTAGCATCTAGACACTATTACTCGAAGAACGACGGGAAACTCACTCAACCGGAACAACATCCTTCCCCTTCGCACTCACAACCACACCAGAAATCCCATTCGCAGCCTCGTACCCCGCTCGAAACCCGTCCTGCCAGTACCGCACACTGCGTGATATGTCGGTCTCCCCGCGGTTCTGCCCACACGAAGGCTGTCCCAGCATCTGCGCCACTGCGTCCAGCGATTCCTCTGGCATCTGGCTTGCTTCACAGAGGTCCAGGAATGACGCTTCGCTGCTTGCTGCCCCAAGGAAGTCCCATTGCATGTCAGACGCAGACGCAGACGCAGACGCAGACGCAGACGCAGAACCGGATATGGACGAGGATGAGCTTGACGGCGAGACTGAAGCTTTCTTCCCTTTTGGCGCTGAGTCCCGCCTGCTTGTGTTCTCACTAGACCGAGACACGCCATTCCAAATCACCTCCCCGCGCTCCATCATCTGCTCTAGATGCCGCCATGGCGAAGATGTCAGATGGAGCCACTTGGGATGATGCCCTTGAATATCGAAGCAACTGAGATTTCGTGTCTGGAAGCGCTTGCCGACGAAGTCAATGAAGGAAAAGTAGTTGAATGAGCTGCTGTCTCCGGGGCGGGTTTGCTGGACGATGGTGCTGTGGGCTCGCCATCGAGAGGCCAGTCGGCGGATCTCAAGGGGGTCGAAGCGAGGGGCTGTTTGGGTGTAGATGAGGATCAAGTAGCGGGCGCTGTAACGCGTGGTAGAAGTCTGAGATGGTCGGGTGTCATTGTGCTGTTTGTTGGTAGAGCGGGGGGGATTTTTAGTTCTGTGTTTGTGTGCTGATAGTCGCTCCATGTTTTAGTATGCCAATGAGATGCAGATACACAACAGATGCTTGGAGTGGAAGGGGCCATTTGTTTTGAGAATGTCTATTTGCACTATGACTCCTGTCTATTTGCACTATGACCCCGCACCACGCCATGCATAACCCTAACCCCCGCCCACGTTCAAATGCCCAGTCACATCCACGGATCCACGGTCGCATTTGCGACCGCGATTCAATTGAACACTCGCAATTGATCGATCGAACAGGGCCCAAATCGCTCGATTCTGCAAAATAAAATTACAATTGACTACCTAACTATTACTCGCTGACTAAGCAGCTTCTGCGTCACCTGACCGGCTGGAACGCGTGGTTCGGCCACTACCCGTGTGTTCTTCGTGATGCCTGCAGTTGACGATGCCTTACTGGATCCAGAGGCCTTTCTCGCTCTACCTCTTGTTCCACCTCTGGCCTTGCCACTATTCACAGGCGTGGCAACGGCTTGGCCACCCCCTACGGCCGTGGTTTAACTACACTCTAGAGTAACCCCCTCCCACTGGGAGGCCTTACGCTGTATAGCAGGCCGTACGTCTCCACGAGCACTACCCCGAGCACCACCACGAGCACGTCCCTTACGGTTGCTTCCTCGGCCTCTGGTTGGCTGGCTAGCGGGTTCGGGGGGTCCTCGAAGATAGCATCGTCATCGACATCGACTTCGGGGTCGACTTGCATCGCACCATCGCGCAGCGGGCTGTTTTCGGCCATCTAAACGCTCAATTTGCCCGGGAAATAATACGCCGAATGATTACTTACCCTTGGGCGCAATAACTGCAGTGCGCGCGACCGTGGATGCGACTGGGCATTTGAACGCGGGCGGGGGTTAGGGTTATGTATGGCGTGGTGCGGGGTCATAGTGCAAATAGACATTCTCTTTGTTTTGAGGCCGGAGATTGGCCCCCTAATGATATTGTACTTTGAGATGGCGGTATTTTTGGTATAATACCAACGAAGCAGTCATCAGACCGTCAACTACGAAATAACAAAGGGTGATAACGGCCCCTTGCTACCTACCGTGCCGTTGAGCGCGGGTAGCGTAGTAGTTCGATCCTTCAGGAGCCAGCTCCTGCACGCCAGCCCGATTTTGGTGGGTGATGGCCCTGCCAACACGGGCTGCGCCAGGGCACGGAAGCCAAAAGGATGCGTTTGTTCGCCGTCAACCAGGTGTCGAGATTGGCCATGCCACTCCTGGCGCTTGTAGGCGCTTCTCGGATGCCAGGCACCACGATAAGGCCCTTGCGACAACCTGATTGTGACGATAGTCACACAGCGATGCCCTAGCCGCGAGCGCCAGACCCCAACGCACTGTTGTATTGGGGCGTGGCTTTGGCCCTTCTTTCCGTCTTGGCAATGTTTCAACAGCAACATCACCTCAGGGAACCTCGATAGGTAGTCCGAAAAGGAACCCATCCCCATCCCACCTCGGACTTTGTTACCAAGAACGAGATGCGAGCCCCATTATCGGGACTGTTGTAGATACTGCCCCACGGGAGGACATTGTTGTTTGCTGGTGCCTTCGCGAATATCTGTTATTTGTAGAAATAGGCGCGATTTAAGCTGGGTGTCGAGGTACGATACTGAAGCGATTTGCACAAGTCCGTGTCATTTGAAGAGGCCGCATGGGTATCTGAGATAATAAGCGAATGAGTAGTCCGTAGGTAGTTAGTGGCTGCTTTTGCCAAGTTTTCGTTGCCCCCGCTGAGGCATCCCCTAAGAATTGCGGGCGTTCGATCATAGTTGTGTTCGTGGGACCTGCATCGGGCCCGTGTCTCTATAACACCAGGCATCAGACAATAAATGCTGACATCCCGAACTCTTCCATAAGGATGCAGAGGATCAACCCAAAGTCCTTATTCGCCATCTAGGAACCCCGATACAACCAAGGCAGCCCTCCTGGCACCCACCTCCACACGGTCCATAACCCACCGCCTAGACCGGAAATGTGGAAGGATTACCAACAGTCCAATAAATCCTCCAGCCGTCACGTGGCGTCATCACAGCCGTCCTTTTCTTCGAAATTACCCTGCACTGTCTCACCTAGCCCCAGCATCGCAACCAACCATCGCCCCAAGAACCAAAATGATCTTCTCCGACTTCTCCCCGCGGCACATCCCCGCCCTATTCATCGCCTTCATCCAGACCTTCGGCGGGCTCTGGCCCATTTTCGGCTCGACCTCGGTAGCGATGCGGGAATTTGGGCTCCCCGCCCGCATCGCCGACTCGCGCGAGGCACAGACGGCTTTTATCGTGGGTGCAGGGCGGACGACTGTCATTGGGGTCATCATGTACACGCTTTACTTCCAAGGAAAATACCACAATGTCGATAGCGTTCTGCTCATTCTGGGGACTATCGTGGGCGCGGTAGACGGCTATGTGTGCGCCCGTGAGGGAGTGGCTAGGTGGGGGGCGGTGAGATCGGGGTCAGGGCTGGCGATTGCGCTGTGGGGGTGGTTTGGCATGACGGCTGGGACTACATGAGTCCGGAATATTCGGAATTACTATGTTGCAGTGGTTGGGAAAGGGTTTCTAGAATCGAATACAACAACATGGAATTTTTAAACTCATCGTGAGAGTAATGTCGGGGTGCAAAAAACACCGGTGAGAAAACGACTATCTGGCTGTCGAGCTATGAGTTCCTTCCCTGTCAAAATCCTGACCCCTTGTGTCGGTCATACCTTCCCACTCCAAATTAAGCCGCACAGCTGCCCCCGAAACTTCAGCGACCAATCGTTGCTTTTCCGATCACAGTTCCTCAGTACCCGTGGTACTGAGCCTTGATGTTCTCTGTCTGAACAGGTTTGGGCAGCATCTTCATCTCCACCATCTCGTTGATGCTGTCGAAAATTGCATCAGCCGAATCGACGAATCCGTGCCATCCGAGCTTCCGATTCTTTGAGACACTTCTCATCCGTTAGCGGTTCAATCTCACCAAATCTTTTCAGAGGGAAGGGTACCTCATGCTCCTTCCCCACGGAGACAAAATGGCTGCATCCAGCAGCCCGAAAATGTCCTTCACATTCCGACTCTCAAACGGGTCCCTTGCAGCCACTAGGCCCTCCCCCCCCCTGAGTCTTGTCCAAGCCCTTTTCACCTCCGCTTCCTGTGCCCAGGCCTCAAACGTCCACGAAACCCGAAGTTTTCCTGCCGGGCCAAATCCCCTCGGGGGCGGCGCCACAGGCATCGTCACCGTCGTGAATTTGGCATCATCGGTCTCCGGCGTACCATACTCCGCGCCATAGGCTCCCGCAAGCAACGGCCAGAACTTGCCCCAGCTGAACATGCTCCCGTCGCTGATATTCAGCACCTGGTCTTTTGCCTGCGGATTCAAAACCGCCCACTCAGCATGCCGCCCGATCAGCTTCGCGCTCGACATGTGGTTCTCAACATCCCACGCATCAACATCCCCAGGGAATTCGACTCGTCGCCCGAGCTCCTTCTGGACCGCAGCATACAGCGCCAACCCATACGGCACATTCATCGCCGCGTCACGCACCGCACCAACGATGAAACCCGGACGCGTGACGTTCCACCCGACCTTGTGAGTTGCCGCCCACTCCCAGAGCAGATCCTCCTGCGGGAAGTAGAAGTTCGGCGCGCCGAGGAAGCGCGGATCGGTTTCGGCTTCGGGCGTCAGGGGCGGTCCCAAGTGGAGGCCGTAGTGCTTTGCGCCGGTTTGGAGGACGAAGCGCTGGGGGGTGATGTGGGATATGGTGAGTGCCGAGAGGAAGTTGGAGAGCAATGAGACGTTTACTCGCTCGAGTTCGTCGACGTCGGACCAGAGGGCTTGGCCTTCTTTGGCTGGGGGCTGCAGGTAGGAGGTGAAGAAGATGAAGTTGCTGGGGGTTTGTAAGTGAGTGCACCTTGGGTGCATTTTGGGGTGTGCTATGGGCTTGCTTACGCTGAGACATTGTGGTCCTGCAGTGTCTTTGCGATCACCTTTGGGTCGTTGAGGAAGTCGATGGGTACAAAGGTCACCTGGTCGCCAAGGGGCAGACTCGGTGGCTTGCGGCTGAAGGCGTATATTTTCTTCCATCTTTGAGGCGCGCTGACAAGGGTACGCAAGATGTGCGCTCCGCTGATGCCATTCGCCCCGGTTACGACTGCGGTGTAGCCTTTCCCATCGTGGTCCGGAAAGGTCGGGAGGCCGTGGAAGATACCCTCTGACACAACGGTTTGGGATGTCATGGCGCTGATGATGTTTTCTGTTCAACACTTGAATACTGCTGACGCTGAAATTCCGTCCAGACTCAACACGTCGTGATGGGGATGGAGTGATCAAATACTAAAACATTGCCAGTGGAGAGACCCCGCCTCATGGACGTCACTATGAGCGAACGGGCTGGGCCATTACTAATCTTTCTCTCTGCCGAATTAATAAACAAACAGTCCCCGATCAAGGTACAGCCTGCCGATCTTCAATCCAGGTTGCATTCCACTTACTCGTGGAACTAGCCAGGAATTCGACAGCAACTTGCAATTGGCTCACCCACCTACACGCAAAAAGGTGCTGACAGAGATCGTTAATGATCGCAGCGGGAAGTTGCCTAGTGGCCGTTGATGTTGCTGCGCCTTATTTGAAGTTATCACTGGTCACCCAATTGGCGTGGGGCACGAGCCCCTGAGTGCCGACGCTGTGACGGCCGACTCATCCGGGACAAAGTCACTGGAACCCAACCCAGATCTTTATTTTGCTAGCGAGGCCGCAACCCTCCGGTGGTCACAAATGAGTGTATTTTTGTCCCTCCTTCTTGCGCAGGTGTTTGGGGTTCTTTTGTCACAGGCGGGCCGTCACAATGCTCTTGGGTTGCGGCACAGGGCTCGGAGGATCGGCCGTCTCCAACCACACCACCATAATACCCCAATACAGAAGCTCCAGAAGACTTGTGAGTACGCATCATACGGTTTTGGCATCGCAATTTTACATCTTCACAATGGACCAAAACCTCCCACACGACCAAGTCACACTGACTGATAGGTCAGAGACAAGCACGACAGACCTGAAGGGAATCGAAAACCCTACGTTTGACCCACCAAAGCGCTTCTATTGGGCATTCCTTTCGCTTTCTGTCCTTGCGCTTGCATCTTCTTTCTCGCTCACATCCCTCAGTATTGCCGTAGTGGTAGGTCGAAGCATCTTGCATCGATTTACAACAACCATCTGACATTCTCGCAGACAATAGCAAATGAATTCGACCTGTCAGAACCAAAAGCTTTCTGGCTTGGTTCATCGGCTGCATTAACATCAACCCTTATCCAACCCTGCTGCGCATGTCTTTGCAGCATCTTCGGCAGAAAGGGGGCGCTGGGCTTCAGCGCTGTCTGCCTCGCTGCCGGCTCACTTCTCGCGGCCGTTGCTCAGAACTACCCAACGCTCATCACTGGGCGCTGCTTCCAAGGCATTGGAGCTGGAGGCATCTCCGCCAT
>Ga0247770_1000136_pt1:0-65000 | contig 66053 bp, 39 predicted proteins | sample UWRJL136409B6_FD_179943 | JGI IMG/M metagenome (GOLD analysis project Ga0247770, IMG submission 179943) | Plant litter microbial communities from Arlington Agricultural Research Station in Wisconsin, United States - UWRJ-L136-409B-6 | ecosystem: Environmental > Terrestrial > Plant litter...
GCGGAGCAGTTAAAAAAACCATAGGTTTTTTTAAAGGCAAGGGTCGAAGATTTGAATCAGCTGTTAAAAAAACCATAGGTTCTCTTGCTGTTTAAAATCGAAGATTTTACACTCTGTACTGGTTTTTTAAAGGGACTCCGTACCGGAGCGGAGCATCCGGATCTTTCAGTCCGGTTTAAAATCGAAGATTTTACAGCTGGTAAAATCTTCGATTTTAAAGAACCACTATTTAAAATAAAAAATATTGAGGTTTCATAACATTCTGTTAAAATATTAGACTTAAAATGCGTTTTAAACAGTTTCTATTTCAAAAGTTATAAACAAAGCACATTATCATACCATTCAAACCACTTTGTTATTAGCAACTTACAATGCTTTAAAGTTAAAGTTCAAAATCAAAGATTTTGAACTCTATTTTTTGTTTAAAACGGGAAAAATTCTCTATTTTCTAAAGTTTAAAACAGTTTTCAAAAAAGGAACTGTTCAAAATTTTTTATTTTGTAAAAAAAAAATTTAATAAAATTTTGGACATTCTATATATACCCTATATATATACCCGTGGAGATTTTCAACATATTGAAAACTTTAATCAAATTTGTGATTTACATAACAAATTAATTAAACTAGTTTTTAGTTTAATTTTTTTATTATTTTTAGTTGAAATTTTAAGCATTACAGGTAAAATGTTAAAACTGAAAATTTTTTTAATTTGTTATGTAAGTCTGTGATTTTACTATAATGTGTAAAAAAATAAAAAATAACCGGTACGGAGTCCCGGATGCTCCGCTCCGGCACTTTAAAATCTCCTTTTAAAATCAAAGATTTTAACTTAACGTACCCTATTAAAATAATATGTAAATACATATTATTTTACACTCCTTTTAAAAAACCAGGGAAAAATTTTGATTAAAAAAAAGCAGGTTTTTCATATCCTTTAAAATCTTTAATAAAGATATGGTTTATGAGTATGTTTAATCAACTGATTTGGAAAAACAAAATTTGTTAATAACATTTTAAAATAATATGTAAATACATCTTATTTTAAAAAGTACTGGTTGTTCAAAATTTTTCAATTTTGAAGGGATTGGAATCAGCTTTTTAATTTTAGAAAGTTGCATTTTTTTTAATACAAATTCGTATTTAAATACTCATTCTTTTAATGTAAACAATTTAATACCGTAGTGGGCTGATTTGTAATGGGCTTCCAATTTTATATTGTTTGCCAATATCACTGTTTTCACAGTAATTAAAATTACTGATAATGCAGTGGTTCGAGGGCTGTAAAATCTTCGACCCTTGCCTTTAAAAAAACCTATGGTTTTTTTAACTGCTCCGCTCCGGTTTTAAACCGGTACGGAGTCCCTTTAAACTCGAAGAGTTTAACTGCTTTGCATTAAAATCTTCGATTTTAAAGGCTGTAAAAAAATATTCTATTTTTTTAAAGAGGTGGTTTGGCTTTTAATAAAACAAATAATTGTAAATTTTGAATTTTGATCAAATGTATTGAATAAAATAATAAGATTTTTTGGAGAAATTATTTTCTATGAACAATGATCAGAACAACGAAAAAGAAAAATTTGAACAAAAAACATATCCAACAAATTTAATAAATCAAGAAATTGGGTTACCTAATTCCACTATATCGGGTGAAGCAAGAACAATTGTTGTAACTTCCGGCAAAGGTGGCGTAGGAAAAACAACAGCTACTGCAAATTTGGGTATGTCTATTGCACGACTAGGCTATCGAGTAGCTTTAATTGATGCCGATATAGGACTTAGAAATTTAGATTTATTATTAGGTTTAGAAAATAGAATTTTATATACAGCGATGGATATTTTAGAAGGACAATGTAGACTCGATCAAGCTTTAATTCGTGATAAGCGTTGGAAAAATTTGTCGCTATTATCAATATCAAAAAATAGGCAAAGATACAATGTTACTCGAAAAAATATGGAGAATTTAGTAAAATCTATTTGTTCATTAGGTTATCACTTTATACTAATAGATTGTCCAGCTGGTATTGATGTAGGTTTTATAAATGCTATTTCACCAGCAGAAGAAGCATTAATTGTTACAACTCCGGAGATCACAGCTATTCGTGATGCAGATCGTGTAGCTGGTCTTTTGGAAGCAAATGGTATTTATAATGCAAAACTTCTTGTTAATCGTGTTCGACCAGATATGATTCAGAGAAATGATATGATGTCAGTTAAAGATGTACAAGAAATGTTAGGTATTCCTTTACTTGGTGCTATTCCAGAAGATAATCATGTTATAATTTCAACCAATCGTGGTGAACCATTAGTTTTAAAAAAAAAATTAACATTGTCAGGGATTGCTTTTGAAAATGCAGCACGTCGATTAATTGGTAAACAGGATTATTTTATTGATTTAACAACCCCTTATAAAGGAATTTTTCAAAAAGTTCAAGACATTATTTTTGGCGCTTAGTTTTGTTGCAAAAACGTAAGTGGTCTGGGATCGTTAACATAACGATCCGGTAGAAAACTCTTTGAGTTTTTAAACCGGCCTGAAGTGTAAAATCTTTGATTTTAAAAGGCATTAAGCAGCCTATTAAAATCAAAGATTTTAAAGCGAAGCATTCGGTATGAAACAGGGAGCCGGCACGGGGTAGCCGGCTCCTCCGTGCCGGCCCTTTAAAATCTGTGATTTTAATACATATTACAACACCGGTACCAGATATCGGGACTCCGTACTAAGACTGCGTACCGATAAAAAAAACCAAATATTGCGTCCCAAACTCTAATAGATAGAATTGATATTTTATGTTCCTTGTTTTACTTTATTTTACTTTAAACCTTGTTAATTTTAAAGGTTGTTTTGTAGGCACTTCATAGAGTGTTTATTTTAACAGTATGCAAATTTTTTAATTAAATTTATGTTTTTTTAGAAAAAAAATAAAATTTAACTTTTTTTTAGTTGGAACAAAAATAAAAAATGATTTTCCTTGTTTCTCTTAATTTAATAGATTTTTTTTTAATCCAAGTTCAACTCATATACAAATTCTCAAATTCAAATTAATTTTTTGTTTTTGTGAAATAATTTGTTGTGACTTTTTCTTACCTTTTTTCAGTTTTTTCACCGGAGCGGAGCGGTTAAAATAAACCTACCGGCCTTTGCCTTTTAAAATCGAAGATTTTAATAGGCAAAGGCCGGTAGAAAACTCTCTGAGTTTTTAAACCGGCAAAAGTAGGTTTATTTTAAAAGGCAAAGGTATGTTTGTTTTTTCCTTATTTTAATGGTTGACCCTATTTAATTAGGTTTGAAATTTTAAATTAAAAAAAGAACGGCGGACTGGTTTGACACAGAACAGACTAAAGATATATAGTAAAAACTGAGAAATGTACTAAATTTAATACAAAATAATTTACAAAAACTTTGATTTGTAAATAAAAATTTTTGAATCAGCTTTAGCTGCATTTAAATTTGAAGCGCTTTTTGAAAATCTTTTATTTTCACACACCTAAAAGGGCTATTAGCTCAGCTGGTTAGAGCGCACCCCTGATAAGGGTGAGGTCGCTGGTTCAAATCCAGCATAGCCCACCTATATTATATAAAAGTTTTTTTTGGTTTATTGCAAATTTTAATATCTTTCATATCTTTCTTGTCTCTGACAAGCGGTTTAAAACCGTTAATTTTAACGGAGCTTGTACATAGTAGTCAGTACAGTTATTTTTAATGATCAGTGAATAAAAGGGGGTATAGCTCAGTTGGTAGAGCGCTGCCTTTGCAAGGCAGATGTCAGCGGTTCGAGTCCGCTTACCTCCACCATCTGTAAAAATTTATTACAGAACAGAATTTTTCAAAAGTTAAAAATTTTGAAAAAGGCAAACTTGTGTGTGTTTTTTTTTTAACGGTTTTTTAAATAAAAAATTTAGAGCGTTAAAAATTATATTAAAACGTATAATTAAAAACAGCAAGATTGACTATTAGGTCAAATAACTAAAGGCTTACGGTGGATACCTAGGCATTCAGAGACGAAGAAGGGCGTGGAAACCGACGAAACGCTTCGAGGAGCTGGAAACAAGCTTTGATTCGAAGATTCCCGAATAGGGCAACCTTTTCAACTACCTATTGAATTCATAGATAGGAAAGAGACAACCCAGTGAATTGAAACATCTTAGTAGCTGGAGGAAAAAAAAGCAAAAGCGATTCCCTTAGTAGCGGCGAGCGGACGGGGAACAGCCTAAACCGATTCTAAAACCGAATCGGGGTCGTGGGAAGAATTCATAAAGAAATATGAGCTGAGACGAAGCAGTTGAATCCTGCACCATAGATGGTGAAAGTCCCGTAGTCGAAAGCATAATATTTTTTTTCTTATCCCGAGTAGCATGGGACACGTGAAATCCCGTGTGAATCAGCGAGGACCACCTCGTAAGGCTAAATACTCCTGAATGACCGATAGTGAAGCAGTACCGTGAGGGAAAGGTGAAAAAGAACCCCTGTAGGGGAGTGAAAAAGAACATGAAACCGTAAGCTATCAAACAGTGGGAGGGATGAAATCCTGACCGCGTGCCTGTTGAAGAATGAGCCGGCGACTTATAGGAAGTGGCTTGGTTAAGAAAAAAATTCGAAGCCATAGCAAAAGCGAGTCTGAATAGGGCGAAATAGTCACTTCTTATGGACCCGAACCCGGGTGATCTAACCACGACCAGGATGAAGCTTGGGTAAAACCAAGTGGAAGTCCGAACCGACCGATGTTGAAAAATCGGCGGATGAGTTATGGTTAGGGGTGAAATGCCAATCGAACTCGGAGCTAGCTGGTTCTCCCCGAAATGCGTTGAGGCGCAGCGGTTGACGAATTAGGGCTGCCTAGGGGTAAAGCACTGTTTCGGTGCGGGCTGCGAGAGCGGTACCAAATCGTAGCAAACTAAGAATACTAGGCATTGCTTTCCGTCAGCCAGTGAGACGGTGGGGGATAAGCTTCATCGTCGAGAGGGAAACAGCCCAGATCACCAGTTAAGGCCCCAAAATGACCGCTAAGTGGCAAAGGATGTGAGAATGCTAAGACAACCAGGAGGTTTGCTTAGAAGCAGCCATCCTTTAAAGAGTGCGTAATAGCTCACTGGTAAAGCGTTCTTGCGCCGAAAATTTACGGGACTAAGCGGTCTGCCGAAGCTGTGAGATTTTTTTCTGAAATAAACATAGGCGTTAACATAAAATCAATGATTTTATGTAATGCTAGCATGAGCTCCGCTCGCAAATCAATGATTTGCAGTGCCAGTGATTTATGTTAAATAAAAAAATCGGTAGGGGAGCGTTCCGCTCTAGGGTGAAGTAATAACGAAAGTTTTTATGGACAAAGCGGAAGTGAGAATGTCGGCTTGAGTAACGCAAACATTGGTGAGAATCCAATGCCCCGAAAACCTAAGGGTTCCTCTACTAGGTTCGTCCATGGAGGGTGAGTCAGGACCTAAGGCAAGGCCGAAAGGCGTAGTCGATGGAGAACAGGTTAATATTCCTGTACTGGTTTTTGATTGGTACCGAGGGACGAAGAAGGTCTAGGTTGACCAATATTGGATTTTGGTGGAAAAGCTCAAAGTTGTAAAAGATAGAATAAAAACTATTCTTGATATTTTTAAATATCCAGCTAAGACTTGATACGGTTTTATTCCCTGGGCTGTTTCATAACGGAACAGCCTATAGTAAAACTCAACCGCGGATCAAACTTCCTAGAAAAGCTCGAACTACTATTAAAGTCAAGAATCACCTGTACCCGAAACCGACACAGGTAGGTGGGTAGAGTATACCTAGGGGCGCGAGATAACTCTCTCTAAGGAACTCGGCAAAATGGCCCCGTAACTTCGGGAGAAGGGGTGCCCCCAAATATTGGGGGCCGCAGTGACCAGGCCCAGGCGACTGTTTACCAAAAACACAGGTCTCCGCTAAGTCGTAAGACAAAATATGGGGGCTGACGCCTGCCCAGTGCCGGAAGGTGAAGGAAGTTGGTTATTCTTCGGAAAAAGCTGACAACCGAAGCCCCGGTGAACGGCGGCCGTAACTCTGACGGTCCTAAGGTAGCGAAATTCCTTGTCGGGTAAGTTCCGACCCGCACGAAAGGCGTAACGATCTGGGCGCTGTCTCGGAGAGAGACTCGGTGAAATAGACATGTCCGTGAAGATGCGGACTTCTTACACCTGGACAGAAAGACCCTATGAAGCTTTACTGTAGCCTGGAATTGGGTTTGGGCTTTTCTTGCGCAGTCTAAGTGGGAGGCGTTGAAAATTTTCTTCCGGGAAAATTAGAGCCATCAGTGAGAGACCACTCTGGAAGAGCTAGAATTCTAATAGCGTTCCTTGAATCAGGACGCTTGACAGTTTCAGGTGGGCAGTTTGACTGGGGCGGTCGCCTCCTAAAAGGTAACGGAGGTGTGCAAAGGTTCCCTCAGGCTGGACGGAAATCAGCCTAAGAGTGTAAAGGCAGAAGGGAGCTTGACTGCAAGACCTACAAGTCGAGCAGGGGCGAAAGCCGGCCTTAGTGATCCGACGGTACCGAGTGGAAGGGCCGTCGCTCAACGGATAAAAGTTACTCTAGGGATGAAATGTTGTCCCGCTTAGTGGTAACACTAAGGCAATAATTGGGTGAATTGCAAAAATAGCTAAGTGAGTTTTTTGAAAAAAAAAACTAAAAATTCATATGCCAATTTGCAGCGAAGCTCGTTGAAACACAAAAATGTAAACGAGAACGTTCAACGACTAGAGAGTGCGGATGTGCAACCAATAATCTCTCCACGAGTGCCCGACAACTTAAATAACGAAGTAAAGAAAAAAACCTCGTTAAATTTGTTAAGTTGATGACATAGTCTGAACTTTTAGGAAACTAAAAGATACAAAAGATAAAGAGCTTTTGTGATAACACAATGAACAGGCTGATCTTCCCCAAGAGTTCACATCGACGGGAAGGTTTGGCACCTCGATGTCGGCTCATCGCAACCTGGGGCGGTAGTACGTCCCAAGGGTTGGGCTGTTCGCCCATGAAAGCGGTACGTGAGCTGGGTTCAGAACGTCGTGAGACAGTTTGGTCCATATCCGGTGTAAGCGTTAGAGTATTGAGAGGAGCCTTCCATAGTACGAGAGGACCTGGAAGGACGCACCTCTGGTGTACCAGTTCTCGTGCCAACGGGATACGCTGGGTAGCCATGTGCGGAAGGGATAACTGCTGAAAGCATCTAAGTAGGAAGCCCACCTCAAGATGAGTACTCTCTAGAGGTCACAGCAAGAAAAGCTGTTTGATAGGTGTCAAGTGTAAAGCCAGTAATGGTTGTAGCTGAGACACACTAACAGACCCATTGAGTTTGACCAAAAACACAAAAAGAGACCCAAATAAATAGTAACGGTTGCGTTGCAAATCTTCAACAAAGATTTGCAACAGGTTGAAAAACTCAGAGAGTTTTCTACCGACCTTTGCCGGAGCTCCGCTCCGGTTAAAATAAAGAAAGCAACTGTTACTATTTGTATGGTTGTTTTTATAACATAAATCTTGGTGTCCTAGCTAAAATGGAACCACACCAATCCATCTCGAACTTGGTTGTTAAACGTTTTAGGAGTGACAATACTGTTGGGGTGACCCTTTGGAAAAATAACTTGATGCCAAGATTTAGTTTTTTAGTATATCAATATATATATTGATATTGAAATATAAAAAATATATTTTTATATTATTATGTTATTTTGTAAAGTGAGAATGGTATTATTGTGTTAATATTTATTATTAAAGTACTTGAATTTAAACCACCCTGCTTTTGCCGGAGCGGAGCATCCGGTTACTCCGTACCGGTAGTGTTTTTTTGAGTACCGGTTCAGGAGCTTTTTGACTTACCTTTGCCGGCGGAAAAAAAAAAAATGCCAGTACAGAGTACTGGCCCTTGCCTTTTTTTTTTGCTCCGCTCCGGCTTTTGCCAGTACTCTGTACTGGTACTCTGTACCGGTTATAGCTAATTGATGAGCAAATTGAGTTTTTCCGGATCCAAATTCTCCATAAAATTCTATAATAGATTGAGTTTATAAACCTCCATTTAACCGGTAAGCGCCAGTACTCTGTACTGGCAAAAGCCTTTAAAAAACGTAAGTGGTTGTAAAAACTAGCGTATAGCGGTCTGGAAGAAGTTTTTAACGGGATTTTAATCCGTTTCACTATTTTTAACCATCTTCGATTTTCATCACGCTTTGCGTTTTTTTTTTATCATATAATCTTTATACATATTTATACTTTATATCATGTTATACAGTAGCATAGCAAAGGCCGTTTCATTAAATAAACCTATAAGTTTGTTTTAACCACTTCATGCATGTGACTCCTGTTTAAGACAAATAAAAAATCTTAAAATCTTTAAGACAAATAAAAAAACTAATTTTTATTTATCTTAATTTTTTTATAAAAAAATTAAAAAGATAAAAGATTATGAATGATTTAAAAAAATCAATTAAAAATTTATCAAATCTCGATCTTTATATTAACTATCCATTTTCATTTAAATTTGCAAAACAAGTAACATTTAGCTCCCGTGATATTAATTGCTCTTCATGTTTAGAAGATTTACTTGCTGCCATGATGGGAGAAAGTCGAGAAGATTTTCAGGAAAATCTAAATAATTCTTTTCTTTGTGCTACTTCGTATGCAACTTTTAAAAAAATTGATAATGTCATTTATCATTTGGAATATGACGAAAACGAAAAGGTAATTGTATTAATTAATGTATCTGATTTATCATATCAATATTTTATCGTTTCGTCAGTTCTTTTTTACATTTGCGAGGGTTTAAAAAATAGTCCCTGTATTTTTTGGAAGCCTATCATAGAATTAATTTTAGGATTCACTGTTTCAGATAAACTAGTTTATACTTTAAAACAAAAAAAAGTTAATAGAACCCTATAAAAAAGAGATTTTTATAGAATGTTTCGTTACTTTTAAATATTGTAAAAATAGAGACATTAAACCATTTAGAAAAAAAAGTTTAGTAAACCTTTTTGAGTTTTTAGAAATATTTGAACCCAAAGGTGCATCTATAATAGAAAAATATCTCGCTAGTAACGATTTAACGATACTTATTAATTATTTCGAAAAATTAATTATTTCGAAATAATTTTAAAACCTCTTTTATAATTTTTTTAGTTATGATAACATTTACTCCACTCGATGCATTTTATGTAGTTTTTTATGCTTCTTTGTTACATAAATTAACCCTTACTAATAATGTAACTCTTTCGCACAACCAACTTGAATCCCAAGTAGAAATAAATGACCAATCATTAGATGTTCCAAATTCTTTTAATCAGGATTTAATTAATTCATTTAATTTTAATGAAACTCCAATAAATTTAAGGGAGTCGGTGAGTGCCGAGAATTTAGAAACTAGTACTAGTAGAAGTTTCCAAATTCAAAATGATGAATGGCAGATTGCAGCTGCTTTACCTGAAAATCAGCAAGATCCAAAATTTGCTTTAGTCAATAAAAAGCTAGGCATTCAAAAAACGCAGATTTCAGAAATTAGACACACAATATGTAATTTAATTCCTCAAAAAAACAACTATATAATTCCTGATTTACCTACATTTCAAGTGAGTTTAAATTCCGGATCATCTAGTGATGTCTCTCTGTTTTACCCGGCAAATAATAATTTAAGTGTAAGCGTTCCTCTAACAAAAAATCTAAGCAAAAAAGTACTTGAAGAACTTGCATTAGAACAATTTTCTACATTAGAAACATTAGAACAAAAACAATATTTAACCCCTTTTAAAAATCGTAGTATTGAAATTCAACCTCCTTATAAACCGCTAGTTGAGAAATTGTTAACATGGCGTGAAAAAAGCATGCCTTCACTATTTCACAACGAACCAAGAATAAATGTAATTCTTTCATGTTCAACCGAAAAACCAGTTACAGGAGTTGTTTCACCAACTCTGAGACCAAATTTGATTCACGGACCTAATCTAAGTTCACCACGATTTAATCGTCCCACACAACTTCAAGCAATTAGACGTGATATTCCAAAAGATGCGACTTTTCTAAAATTTTTGTTGGAAGAAAGAAAGGAGGAATTTTATAAAAACAAAGAAAAAAAGAGACATTACGACCAATCAACGCCTTATGGTATTTCTGATCCAAATCAAGAAATACTAGACCAAACGTGTTTACTTTACACGTATTTAGAAAATGAGCTTCAAATAAAAATAGAACAAGATAGGCAAAATATAAACGCAATAGTATTACGTCTCATGGAAAATTCATCGTCCGATCTTTTAAAATTATCGGATGGAAAACCTACTTTTGTTGGAATAATAGGCAGTTATCATTCTTTAAAAAATATGAGAAATCAAAACTCAGATGCAAAGGTATTTCATATTGATCATGCAATTTCTTAAAAAATATGAGAAGGAAGGCCGCGATAGTTTATTATGCCAGTTTCATGATACTAAAAAAAAAAGAGACATTACTTTTTCTATTTTTATTGATGGGTTTTCAAATCAACTTCGTACTTGTGGAAACGCAGGGGAACGGAAAATAAATTATCTTGTTAATGGTGATATAAGAGAATATCATTATACACTTTTTTTAGAAACATTAAGGGAATCGATGTTTTTATATAATATTATAAAACAATATGGAGTTGATATATCTAAAGATATATTATACAGATATTGTTTATTACATATTCATCAAGTTGATATCTGTATCGCAAGTAATGAAAATTGGTCAATAATAGCGAAAACAGATTTTGGTGTACTAATCCATGAAGGATTTATAGGTCTGCATCGGTTTGAGGAGTGTTTTGAGCAATTTTCAACAAATTTTCTTAAAAGCAAAGATGAAACAGAAATTAAAAAATCGGCAGAACAGTTAAAAAATGGTTGTGAAAATTCATTAATCCATCGAGCTGGGGTTTTATTTTATATTCAATGTTATAATTTTTCAACAGAAATAGTTAAAAATCAAGTTATTCAAGCAGCCAAAAATATTATAGACTCTCCCCTAGAACCTATAATTGCTAATTTAAAGTATTTAAAAGCAACATGGGACAATAATAAAAGTTTCAAAGGGGAACATATAATAGAAGTAATTGATTATTGTTTAACAATGATCAATAATAAAGACCAAGTAATAATGAAACATTTAGTAGACTACAGTAAAAATATAAATTGGCAGAACTCGCCACTTGAAAGCAAAAATTCTCAAGAAAAAAATGTTACAACTCCCAGACCACTTACGTTTGACTGCGCCCAATTTTATCAATTACATAATTGTAATTGGAATTATAAAAGGAAGGCATTATGTTCTTACAATTTTGCGGAGAATTTGCCGCCGGACAATTTGCCGGATCCAACACCTGTTTCAACGGCACCTAATTCCTAATTAGAGAGTTCCAGTTTTAAACCGGCGCTTTAAAAAACGTAGTGGTTCTCCAAACCAGTACAGAGTACTGACAAAGGCCTTGTCGCAAAGCGTGATCGAAGATTTTAATCTGAAAGATCCGGTTTGAAAAAACTTAAGTGGTTATAAAAATCGTAGATTTTTAATGGGATGGTTAAAATCTTCGATTTTAAACAGCCACTTCGTTATCTTCGATTTTACAGGCCACCACCGGACTTAAAGATCCGGCAAGGGCCTTTTAAAATCCCCGACCACTACGTTTGACGCTTTGCGACATGCGGAGCTGTTAAAAAAACATATAGTTTTTTTAAAAGGGACTCCTTTAAAAAACGTAGTGGTCGGGGATTTAAAAAAGGCCTGCTCTTGCCTTTTTTTTTACTCCGTACTGGTTAAAAAAACTTTGATTTCATTAAAAACGTAGTGGTCGGGGAAAAACATTCGTTTTCCTAAATATTTGTCTTTTTTTTTTTTTAAATAGCAAAGAGCCCCCTCAGAACCGTACGTGCGAGTCACCCCGCATACGGCTCAAGCGTTTTTCTATTAAACTTGTCATAAAAACTTACAGCGGAACTGGTTTAATATTTCTTAATCTTTTTGATAAACGCTAGATTCTTACGAATACGATCAGTCGTAAGTGGATCAGCGTCTCTCGTTTGTAAAGATTGATGACATACCTTGTGTAATAGGACTTTATTACTGTCTTTGTCCGGGCCATTTAACCTACGATTGTCAATTCCAGGGGTGCTAGGCATAGACATAGCTAAGAGCTTGTCGCACATATAAAATACTCCTCATAATTTCATTGCAACTGGCCTTTGCCAGTACTCTGTACTGGTTTGAGTACCGGTACGGAGTTGTTAAAAAAACCTATGGCTCTTGCCAGCTTTTTCCTTTAAAAAACCTACGGTTTTTTAATAGCGGAGCTGTTAAAAAAACCTATGGTTTTTTTAAAAGGTTTAAAAACTCAGAGAGTTTTCTACCGGTTTAAAAACTCAGAGAGTTTTCTACCGGTACTCCGTACTGGTTTTTTAGTGAAACGGTAGGAGGCAAAAGTCCACAGAATTGAAACTATTTTCATTTGAAATCATAGATTTCCAGAATTCCTTATGATATAATTGAAAATAATTCTATTTAAATTAAAAAAAAAGGCAAAGGCCAGTACAGAGTACTCCCATTTTTTTTTCCGCCGGCAAAAGGAAGATAAAAAAATTAAAAAATTAAACGTTTTAATATGGATTTAATTAATAATACATTTATTCATGATACAACTGAAGAGATTATTACCGTACCTAAAGGGAATTTATTTTTACAATATCCCTTCTCTATTACATTTGCTGAAAAGTTAACTCTTAGAACTATGGAAGCAATTGGCTGTTTTTCTCTAGAAGAATTAGCTAGAACGATTGAAGGAGAAACAACGTTATACCCTTCATTTTGTTGGTTTTCTGTGTATGATGAAGAATTTGAAACGGTTAATAATACTCTTTTTTATTATAAGAATAATAGATATTTTAACTTAGAAAATATAACTTATGAGGAAATTATTTTGTCTTCGTTAATATATGTACTAAAATCAGAATTAAAAACAAAAGATACTTCTACTTATTTTTGGCGTTTTCTTGCGGAATTTGTATTAGAATCAGATTTTTCAAATACACTTGTTTCTATTTTAAAACAAGAAGAATTTATAAAAAATTATAAAAAACAGATTACTTCTACTTTTGTAGATTTTTTAGAAAACAAAAACAAATTATCACATAAAGAAGTTAATAAAATTGATAAAAAAAATTTGTTAAATATGTTCGAAATTTTAGAAATTTGCTCTCAAACTGCTGAATCATTAATTGAACAATACAATTTAAATAGATACGATTTACAAATTATTATTAATTATTTAACTACAAATTTGAATTAATATTTTACTCGATATTTGCCTGTAAAATCGCAGATCACGCAGTTAAAAAAACCAGTACGGAGTACCAGTACGGAGTACTCCCATTTTTTTTACGCTGGCAAAGGGGCAAAGGTAAGATGCCAAAATGTAAGATTTTCTTCATTTTTATGATAATATATTAAGGATGGGAAACCCCAAATTATTCCCAAAGGCGCAGATATGTATTTTGATTATTTGCATGGTGATAGTTTTGAGGTTTTTGTTGGTCGCGAAAGCAGCAAGAAGCAGCTTTGTGAAATTTTTATGCAAGGGTATGCGAATTGGAAAGAAAGTATGACAACTCGTACGCTGGACACGAAAAAAAGATAGTTTTAAAGCTCGTAGACTGAAACCAAAATAATCACTAAAAAGTAAATAATCACTAAAAAGTATTTAAAAATTAATGAATTCTATTAATCAATTAAAAAGTATTAAACTTAAACAATATCTTGTATATAACTTGAATTATTCAGAGAAAGGGAGTTTTTTACGTAAAATAAGTAGGAATCAAGTTTTGGATGTAACTACTTTTATGGTAATTCTTCATACTATTAATAAATACATTGAATTAACCCACGAAGATCAAAATTTAGATAAAGAGGTATCTTACTTTGTAGTTAAAGGTTTTATACATGTTAGTAGAGATTTGCTGAGTTGCGAAGAGATTCCTGAATTTATCCCTTATACAAATTTAAATGGATTTCAATCTATTATTCTTTATGATCTTTTTGCCCAAACTATTGAAAGATTTTTTAGAGGCGTATCGGTTCCACCATATGTGCTAAATAACACGATTGAAGAGAACTGGTCACACGCAGACCTCGCAGACCTTGACATTGAAAAATTTAAAAGTTTTGAATAAAAAAAAATACTCATTCCTTTGCCTTTTTTTGTTTGCTCCGTTCCTTTGCTTTTTTTTTAAAGGCTTTTGCCAGTACTCTGTACTGGCCTTTGCCTTTTTTTTTTGCTCCGCTCCGGCGGAAAAAAAATGGGAGTACTCTGTACTGGTTTAAAAAGTACTGATTTAAAAACTCAGAGAGTTTTATACCGGTTAAATGGAGGTTTATAAACTCAATCTATTATAGAATTTTATGGAGAATTTGGATCCGGAAAAACTCAATTTGCTCATCAATTAGCTATATACTGGCAAGAGAACCGTAGGTTTTTTAACAACCACTTACGTTCCTTTGCCAGTACTCTGTACCGGTACGGAGTCCCGGATGCTTTGCTCCGGCCGTAAAATCGAAGATAACGAAGTGGCCTTTGCCTTTTTTTTTTGCTCCGCTCCGGTTTGGAGAGGCGGAGCATCCGGTTACTTCGTACCGGTACAGAGTACCGGCAAAGGCCGGAGCGGAGCATCCGGTACTCCGTACCGGTAGTAGTTTCCTTTGCCGGTTTAAAAAAACGTAAGTGGTCTTGTCTTTAAAAAAACCTATGGTTTTTTAACTGCGTGATCTGCGACCTTTGCCTTTTTTTTTTACTCCGTTCCGGTTTTACAAGTTTTATACCGGTTTGAGTACCGGTACTCTGTACTGGTGATCTCTTATATAAGAGATTTCTCATGTTATCTTCCTATAAGGAATACCTAACAAAATGTTTTAATTTAACATAAAATAATATATTATATTATTATTAACAGTTTTTTTTCTTAAAAATAATAAATTTTAATATCTTGACTAAATAAAAAAAAATATAAAATTTAAAATAAAAAATTTAAAATAAAGGAGAAAAAATTATGAGTATTTTAATTTACCCTGAATTTCAGCAAAATGGCATTTATCGCTGGCCATTATCTTATAATATGGCTTTTTCTGTATTAGGAGAAAATTCAATTGAATTTGAAGATAAGTTTGATGTAATTTATTGTATTGAAGACCAAGATGAAAAATTTTTATATATTGACGAGATTAACAAAGTAAAAGAATGGCCATATGATATTATTATAAAATCGGCGATGTTTTTCTTTTTAGAGAATGAAAGTTGTAAAGAAATTACCAATTTTCCTAAACATGTGTGGAAAAAATTATTACCCTATATGTATAATATTGAATTTGGTAATTTTTTTGTTCAATATTTCTCTAATTATAAAGATTTTTGTCTTCACATACCTGAAGATCTTATTTCAGTTATATTAAATGATTTTAGATCCCGTCAAAATGAATTAAATGAATTAAATGAGAACGATGTCGATGATTTGGAAATGAAATCTGATTATTTATTAAAATCAGAAGAAATTTCTTATTTATTAGAAATTTTACAACTTCCTACTAATTTATTAAATGAATTAGTTAATCATTATAAAAAACAACAAAATTTTGTTGATTTAATTAACTTTTTAGAAAATTATGAAATTTTAATGAATGAATGAAAAAACCGAAATTCTAAATTATTAATTTTTTTCATACTTTCTGGTTTGAGTATTCTTTTATTATTCATTAAAGCAAATTTTGATAAAATAAAAAACAATATTCAATTAAATCAAAGAAATGGTGGACCATTTGCGACCATAACACAAAATCGAAACACAAACTCACCACGTGTTTACTTTCCTCTAGGGTCCAAACCACGTCCCCGTTTATTAGTAAAACCTGGCCCTGTCCCTGTTATGTTGGATAAATCAAAATCGCATATTAAACCGATTAAAGAATTAACTACACAGGTTAAAGACTTAGCTAGACAGGCAAATTCTAACCAAGTAACACCTTTAACAGCTAGAAATAACCTTCTGATTTCGCTTGAACGTGAAAAGTTACTGTTTGAAACTGTTGAAAAGGAAATAAAAAAATCTAAAATTCCCCTTCGCGAAACTTGGACTTCTAATGAAACTCGTTATTGTAGAGTCAAGATAAACAGAAAAACTTATCAGATAGCTGATAATGGAAAATATTGTCATATTTGTACTAACCTTATACATGGTAAGGCATATAAAAAATTGGTAGAAAAAGCAAAAGTGTATGCTACTATTCAAAACCGGCAATTAATGCCAACAAGCTTTGGTCATATTGTGCCAGCATCAATAGGCATAGTTAGTAAAGCAGGCAATTATGGACCCCTTGATCAGGAATATGCCCTTGGAATGCCAATTCCTCTATACATAAACCAACAACAGGGGAGATTACCTGTGCCTGATCTTCTATGTAAAACACCATTTCAAAATGGTGTAACACTTACAGAAGCGTATCAAAGTTACTTGCAGCAAGATTTAGATTTTTATCGTGAAAAAATCAGAAACGATGAATTTTTGAGCTCATATGGTATAAATGATCAATGGTTTGAAGGAACGTTGAAATCGGGGTATCTACAACTTTCTCAAGTTGTCTTACAACAAAACCCTCGCTTAAGAGACGTACTAAAAAGCCATCCAGAATTAAGTTATCCTTATTTTGTTTTAAAACAAGTGAATTTTCAATTAAAGACTGATTTAATAAGGCTTCAAACAGGAACGATTTATCGGAATTGTTATGACAACCAAAAAGTCGCTAATGAAAACTTGAAAGAAAATCCAAACTTTGTAAAACGTTCAGAAATAGAACTTGTAACACAAGCTAGAATTAATACGTATAAGAAATATCGAAAAATATTCGAAAAGCTAGAAATTCGGTTTTCTTTTTTAAAAAATGCAGCTGCTCACTGCAACTCGCTTCCAGAGAATCTTATAAATCCAATAACTGAGCAAAATGAGCAATTATTCAAAAATTACCTTTTGGTGTTAAAGGATCAGGTTGAAAATCATTTTCCACTCAAACCTGATCTCCGAGGGCGCCAATCGGCCGTACCTGAGTATGAAAAATTGTTAACAACAATGAAAAAACATAAAAAAAATCTTAGAAAAAAATTTGTCCAGTTGAATCAAATTGTCAATTCGCCTGTTATAGCGAATCCGGCAGAATTGGATGCCGTGGTAAAGGAAATTAAAAACGAATGGTCGGTTGTGAGTGGTATTCACGGTTTGAACAAACTGAGGCCGAGATAATCCACGCAATAAAAGAGTTTAAAAATCTTCAACCTTTGCTTGCAACTATTACAAAAATTATAAATCTTGTTAACCGGCTTTTGCCGGCGCGGAGCAGCCTATTAAAATCTTCGATTTTAAAGCAGAGCAGCCGGTTGTTCCACACCGGTTACTCCGTACCGGAGCTCCGCTCCGGCAAAGGCCGGTTTAAAAACTCAGAGAGTTTTCAGTTAAAAAACCAGTACGGAGTACCAGTACGGAGTACTGGGAAAAGCTGGCAAGAGCCATAGGTTTTTAGTGAAACGGTAGGAGGAGCGGAGCAAAAAAAAAAGGGAAAGGCCTTTTAAAATCTTCGATTTTAACTGAAAACAAACTCCCGTTAAAAACCGGAACGGAGTAAAAAAAAAAGGCAAAGGTCGAAGATTTTAATAGGTTTTAAACCGGCTGTTAAAAAAAACCGTAGGTTTTTTTTTTAAGAGGCGGAGCTGTAAAATCGAAGATTTTAAAGGCAAAGGCTGGCAAAAGAACCTATGGTTTTTTTAACAGCTCCACATGTCGCAAAGCGTCAAACGTAGTGGTCGGGGACCACTTACGTTTTTTAAAAGGATGCTTCGCATGTCGCAAAGCGTCAAACGTAAGTGGTCCCCGACCACTACGTTTTTTAAAAGTCCTTCGAGTGGGCTATTTCGCTTTAAATTGTTTCGAGTTTAAAGATTGCTTTGTGACAGCTTTAGCGGTTCCTTGTTGTATAGCTGTAGAAAATTGAGTGAAAATAAATTTTAAAGATCTAACTGAATCATCGTTAGCAGGAATAAATAAATCAGCTAAACTTGGATCACAATCAGTATCAAGAATAGTAATAGTTTTTATGCCAAGTTTTTTACACTCTCGAACAGCATTCATTTCTTCTGGTTGTCCAACAATAATAACAATATCTGGAATTGTTAACATATTTTTAAGACCACCTAAATATTTTTCTAATCTATCTTTACGTTTTTTAGAACTAGCAGCTTCTTTTTTTGGTAATGTTTTAAATAACCCACGTTTTTCAGCAGCTTCTAATTCATTAAGTTTAGCAATAGATTTTTTCATAGTTTGCCAATTAGTTAACATTCCTCCAAGCCATCGTTGATTAACATAAAAAGCATTACATTCTAAAGCAGTATTTGCAACTAATTTAGCAGCTTGTTTTTTTGTTCCTACAAATAAAAAAGTTTTTCTTTGAGCAGCATTTTGTGCTAAAACTTGACAAACTTGTTTTAAATGTGAATAGGTTTGTATTAAATCAATAATGTGAATACCATTTTTTTCAGCATAAATATAAGGTGCCATTTTAGGGTTTCGTTTTCTCGCTTGATGCCCAAAATGTAAACCTACTTTTACCATTTCATCAATACTTGTTATCACAATAAATCTCTCCTAATTATTTATTTTTGTTTTTATATATTTAATTTTGATGTACTTAAAATTGGAATCCAATTTTAAATGATTCGAATCTGGTCAAAATCTTCGACGCGGAAAATCAAAGATTTTCTCCTGTCGACAAAAATAAAATCTGGGATTTTATTTAAGTCGATTTTGAATGATTTGTAATGAAATAATTAGCTTAAATATATAAAAATAATTAATCACGTTTTAAACGTTTTAAATATTATTTTTTTTTTATGAAAATTAAAAAAAATTTAAAATATAATCACATAAGTGTTCAAAATACTCAAAAGAGATAAAATATTTTGAAAAATTACGTTTTTTACTAGTAATCTCCGTTACAAAATATCGTAAAATCTTCCATAACGAAGTGGCCTTTGCCCCTACCGTTTCACTAAAAACCTACGGTTTTTTAACATCTTTCAGTCCGGTTTGGAGCACCAATTGCATTAAAATCTTCAATTTTATAGCCAGTAAGCCTTTTTGTTAACAAATTTGGTTTTTGCTCGTCATAAAAAGACAATGTAAATATTATAAAACTAAATCTTTTTTAATCTTTAATGTGATTGTTTTATGTTTGAAAAAAGTAACTTAAAAAAAATTATATAGTAGTTTTAATACTCATAATGTTTTATTATATTATTAGGTAATAAATTACACATAAAATAAAACTTAAAAAATAATTTTAAATAATAAACTTCACTTTTCAATTTTTCACTTTATAGACCTGTTCAAATCTTTGATTTGAACAGGTCGTTAAATTCTTTTTTTTGAATTTTGTTGACAAAAAGATTTATCGTTTATCCCCCAAAGTTTTTAACTAAGTGATCAGAAATCAAAATTTATCCACTTTGGTTTTAAAATCTTCGATTTTAACAGGTTAAATTTTTTTATTTTTAAAGACTTGCATTTTAAAATCTTCGATTTTAACAAGTGAAACACTTTATTGAGTAAAAAGTTTACGGAAAATTAAAAAAAAATTATTTTTTTAATTTTAAAAGATTAATAGCTAATTAATTTTAACTTTACCACCAGCTTGTTCTAATTGTTGTTTTGCTTCTTCTGCTTCTTCTTTAGAAACCGATTCTTTAACTGCTTTTGGTAATGAAGTAGTAAATTCTTTAGCTTCTTTTAAACCTAATGACGTTAAGTTTCGAATAACTTTTAGAACTGCTACTCGTTTATCACTAGGTACATCTTCTAAAATTACATCAAATGTTGTTTTTTCTTCAACTGTTTCGCTTGAACCACCACCACCTTCTTGAGGAGCAGCCATCATACCACCAATCGGAACACTAGCATCAACACCAAAAGTTTCCTCAATTTGAGAAACTAACTCTGCTGCTTCTAATAGAGTAATAGATTTTAATTTTTCAATAATTTCATTAGTTGTAGTAGACATAAAAATTCCTTTAATTTGTAATAATATATAATAATTAAACACTAATTAAGTGTTATAATCAATGCAACCAAGGTTTTCAAAGTTTTTGAAAAACTGATTAAAATTTTACTTTCAATAAATTTTGATAAGTAATTTCTAACATAAGGATTTGGAATATAATTAAAAGTTAGGTTTAGTTTTTTTATTTTTTTTGCACTAACAAATAAAGTATTCTAAAAAAAATTGATAATTTATATAAATAAATTTTTTAACTCTGATTTGATCAGATGTTATCTGAATCAATCAATACTTTTAAAAGATTACCTTTTGATTCTTACAATCAAAAACTTTAAAAAATAATCAAATCAAAGATTTGGGATCAATGCAGCTTTTTTAAAATTTAAAAAAGCTGATTAAAATATTTTTGAAAAATTTCAAAAATATTTTCAATAAATAAATATAAATTATTTATTTGTTTTAATAAATTTATTTGAAATATTACGAAGTTTTTTTTTTCTAAAAATTTAATTTTTTTTCTACTTTTCTAAGTGCTCTTGCCAGTACTTCGTACTGGTTAAAAAAATTAGAAAAAAAATAATGATATAAATAATCAAATTACTCTTTTAAAATTTGTAGATTCCCAGTTTTAGAACTAGTCAAAATGAAAATTTTCTCAATTACGTTAAAACTATGTAATTAAATTAACGTTTAGAAAATTGTGGAGCTTTCCGTGCTTTTTTTAATCCATATTTTCGACGTTCTTTACAACGTGAATCACGTGTTAAAAAACCTTTACTCTTTAAAGAAGATCGATAACTAGTTTCAAAACTAGCTAATGCTCTAGCAATTCCTAATTGAATTGCTTGTGCTTGACCTAATAGCCCACCACCTTCCACTTTGACAATAATATCATATTTTTTATCTAGTTTTAATAAGTTAAAAGGGGCTTGAATTAATAAAAAGCAAAAAGCATTTTCTTGCATATAATTTAACCCCAATTTCCCATTAATTATAAATTGACCACTTCCATCTACTAGTTTTACCTGTGCTACTGCCGATTTTCGACGACCGGTAGCTAATATGAAATTTTTTTGTGACAATGTAAATTCTCCTAAAACTTCTCAATTTTTAAACATAAGTGTCTTGTTAAAAAAACCGTAGGTTTTTTAAAACAATTTAGACACTCCTAACCACTTCGTTTTTTATATTTTCCTAGTTGTGAAATTTTATTATTTTTTAATTTTTGTTTTGTAACATAATGCTGTCAAAATCTTAGATTTTGAAAGAAAACTGACTAGGTTTTAAAAAACCTACGGTTTTTTTTACAAGCTGCATAAAATAAAATTTTATGCGCTGATTCAAATCAAAAATTTGCAAAGGTTTCCAGTCAAATACTTTTCTATCAAATATACTCTGTAAGATTTTTTTTATTTTAAGTGCTAAAAATTTGCAATGCTCCATTAATAAATGTTCAACTTTTTTGATTTAAACAAACCTTTAATCTACTCCAGACCGCTTAACGCTAAGTTGCAGCTAATATTTAAGACTGGTAGTTAAATCCTACTCTTTACCATAGGTTTTTTTTAAAGGCTGCGTTAAAATCGAAGATAACGAAGTGGTTAGGAGCGCCGATTATTTCCGTTAAATTTTAAAAAAGCAAAGTTTATTCATTTAAATTTTTAACTTATTGCAAATTTGAATAAAGTTTTTAAAATATTAAAAATCTTCCCAGACCACTTACGTTTTATATATAGACTTCCCAAATTGGTACGTTATTTTCAATTTGAACAAAATTTCTCTTTTTTGAAGATTATTATTAAAAATTAAAAAAAATATTTAATTTCGCAATTGCAACCCTATTTTTTGAAGATTATTTTCCACTTCATCTAAAGAACGTTTTCCAAAATTTTTTAATAGTAGTAATTCATCTCGTGAAAATTTTAAAAGATCAGCAACTGTATCAATATTTGCTCTTTTTAAACAAGTATATGGTCGAAGTGAAAGATCAAGATTTCCAATATCAAGCGAAGTTTTATTTTTTTCAGTACTAAATCCAGACCGCTTAACGCTTGATAAATTTAAATTTTTTTTTTGAATAAAAGACAATTTGTTTTTAGTTTGGTTATAAATATTAAATCGTGAAGATGTTTGAAATAAAAGAATTTCATTTAATGATTTGGTTGATGGTGGTTTCACTACAAAAGACATTAATAATCGATTAATAGCTTTTTTACTCAATGATTTAATTAAATGATTTGAAAATAAAGGTTGAATTGATTGAAAAGCAGGTTTTAAACCAATAAAGGTTTTTTTTAATTTGGGAGTTCGAAGGCCACTTCCGGTACGGAGTCCCTTTAAACTCGAAGAGTTTGACTGCTCCGCATGTCGCAAAGCGTCATCTTCGATTTTAAAGGCCAACGAGGGGGCAGGTATACTATTATTGGTAAATAAACTAGTGTTTGAAGAAATCAGATTATTGTAACCACTAATATTAAAATTTGCGGATTTTTTAAGTGAATTTTTACAATCTAAATTTGAAGTATATGTATTTGAAATATTATCAAATAAAGATGTTTTTTTTTCAATAAAAAAAGAAAAAAGTTGGACCATCGATTCTGCTGCATTATATAACGCTTGACGTGGGTGAATGCTCCCATTAGTCCAAATTTCTAAAATAATACGATTTCGAGGTTGTTCTGAATCATTATCAATTTCTAATAAAAAATTTACTTTATTGACAGGCATAAAAACCGCATCAACTGGTAAAATATTACTCGATATTTTTTGTTTTTTATTTTTTAATAGCGTTAAGCGGTCTGGATTAAAACCAGTATCAGTTAAAGAATCAAAATTTTTGTTTTCAGAAAAATTTTTTGTTTTTTCTGTTTTTTGAAGGATATTGAATTGTTTTGTTTCGATTTCTTCATTTTTTCCAAAAAAATCTTCAGAATTAGCAGGTAACGTTTTTTTTAATATCTCTAGAGAATCAAGTAGAAACGGAGAAATTTTCGCTTTCGACTTTTGAAATAAGGTATTATTATACCTTACCTCAGAAATCCAAGGAAAAGTTTCATTATTTGTCGCGATTTGAAAATTCTCATCATTCAATAAGGTAGATGACATAAAAATTTGTGAAGGTAAAGTTTCATTTAATACTTCACTTTTTAGTTTGGAAAAAGGTCTATAAATTTCTTTAGTATTCAAAAAAAATGGGTTTTTATTATTGAAAAACCCATTTTTTTTGAATACTAGTTTTTTTAATTTTTTATTTGTTTTAAAAAATTCTTGATTTTTAACTATTTCTGATTTGTTTAAATCAAAACCATTTTTAGTTTCACTACTTTTAAAAAAACTTTTATTTTTTAAAATATTAGGTTGTTCAAAATTTTCAATTTTGAACTTATTATTAGTTTGAACAGAATTTAGTCCAGACCATTTAACATTACCGGGAGTTTTTAATCCAGAAGGTGTTTGAATTATATAATTTTTTCCTTGAGATATAGTAAATCGTACATTTAATAAACTATCATAAGAAAGAGTAGCTAAATATTGATCAGGATCTACACATTGAATAAAACTTGGTAATTTTAAATCACCAGCTCGAACAATACCAGGTCCGTGTACTTGTAAAAAACCAATCTGGGGCGTGAAAAAGTCGGGACTTTGTACCGGATTCTGTTGTTCCAAACTATTTAACTTTTCAGTTGTTAAAATAATTTGTTTAAAATTTAATAAAAGGTCCAAAACGGTTTCACGAACTCCTAAAAGAGTAGAATATTCATGGGTTACACCTTCGATTTCAACTGCTGTGATAGCTAATCCGGATAATTCAGATAATAAACTTCGTCTTAAAGCATTTGCAATTGTCTCTCCTTGTCCTAAATCAAAAGGACCAAGTTGAAAACGTCCATAAAAACTACGATTATTTTCAACTTTTGATTCAATGCAGGAAAGTAAAGGTTGTTCCATGTTATCCAAAACACCTATCAAATGTTATCAAAGAAAATAGCTTTTATAAAAAAGCTGAAAACTTATGGTTAAAAAATAGAATATTTTTTAAAAAAGCAAAGGTTACTGTTAAAACCGAAAATAACGAAGTGGTTTGGGAGCTGACAAGCAAATTCAAAGCTTACTCCTCTAACCCAGTATGTTAAACGTGCGTATAAAAAATTCGATTTTAACAATTATACTAACCCTTGCCTTTTAAAATAAACCTACTTTTGCCGGTTTAAAAACTCAGAGAGTTTTCTACCGGCCTTTGCCTATTAAAATCTTCGATTTTAAAAGGCAAAGGCCGGTAGGTTTATTTTAACCGCTCCGCTCCGGTTTTAGTAGAAATCTTTAAAATTAAGAATAACTTGTAAAAAGAATCGTTTTCAAAATCTTAAATCAATTACATTTCTTATCTATTATCATGGCAAATCAGAAATATAACAATTTTGACTCAGTACCCAACACCAAGCATCCGGTACCAAGTAACCGGAGCGAGGCTGTAAAATCTTCGATTTTAAAGGCACCGAGTTCTTTATTCAAATTTGCGCAATAAGTTTAACATGGGACTGAAAAAACCGACATTTTAAAAAAACCTACGGTTTTTTTAAGAGGCGCTTTAAAATCGCAGATTTTATATATTGTACCGAAACACTGTACCGGCATGATGTCACCTTTTAAAATAATATGTAAATACATATTATTTTATACTCCGCATTAAAATCTTTGATTTTAAAAGCTGTAAAATTTTCGATTTTAAAAAGCTGATAAAAAAACAATAAAAACTAAATTCGTCGTTTTTTTGGCGGACGACACCCATTATGTGGAATTGATGTAATATCTCGAATTAATGTAACACGAAGACCCGCTTCTTGGAGTCCCCGAATAGCGGTTTCACGCCCTGCACCAGGACCTTTAACCATAACTTTTGCTTGTTTCATTCCTTGATCTAATGATTGTTTAGCTGCTGCTGTTGCAGCAGTTTTGGCTGCAAAAGGTGTCCCTTTACGAGCCCCTTTAAAACCACATAAACCAGAAGAAGACCAAGAAACTACATCTCCTTTCAGATTAGTGATTGTAACAATTGTATTGTTAAAACTTGCTTGAATATGAACGATTCCTTTGGGAATTTTACGTTTTGCTTTTTTTTGAGGAGATTTACGTGTTTGTCTTGCCATTTTTTTTTCCTTTTTAATAATTTTAAATTATATTTGCAAAATTTGATACAGTTTTTAAATAAACTTAAAAATTATCCTTGACGTTGTTTATGTTTTGGATTAGAGCAAATAACCATGACTTTGTTTTTTCGACGTATTAAACGACAGTTGTCACAAATTTTGCGAACAGAAGTACGAACTTTCATAATTTTTATATCTAATTTAAATTTTTTTGATTTTTTTACCTTTTCAAAATCGAAGATTTTGACAGCATCTAAAACTATATTCAATTTTAGATTATTCAAATCTTCGATTTGCGATATATTTTAACACAAATTATTAGTAATTTTTATCACACAGTCTGTGATAACTGCGTGATAACTGTATGATAACTGTGTGATAATTTTAGATTTTAACTGTTAAAAACCAGTACAGAGTACTGGCAAGAGAACCTATGGTTTTTTTAAAAGTGACATAAATCGCTCTGTTAAAAATAACTAATTTTTGTTCTGGTCAAAATTTCTCATTTTTACAATTGGTTTTTGTTTGAATTCACTAATAAAAAATTTGAACTTATTTTTAATTACTAAGTTGATTTTAACATAAATAAAAGAATTAAAAAAATATTAATGCAGTTAAAAGTGATTCAAATATTAAATTTGCTCCAAACCGCCTCTTTAAAAAAATATTCTATTTTTTTACAGCCGGCGGTGGCTGGTAAAATCGAAGATTTTAAAGAACCGCTAATGCTAAAATAGAATATTTTTTAACCATATGCCTTTTTTAAAACAAAAGTTTAGTAAATCAATAAAGATTTTCGTAACATAATTTTTACACTAGAAATCTTTTTTTTATTAAATAAATTGATTTTTATTTTTTTAAATTTTTAATATTCTAGTAGTATCATGCATTATTACATAATTAAAACTTTTATAATTAAATATTTGAAAAAAGTCAAAACGTTTGGAAAAAAGTAAGCGGCGCGGAGCAGCCGCCTTCTCCGAGGCGGTTTAGGTTTGTTCCAAACCACTAACGTTTTTGTAATTTTATTTTAAAATTTTTTTTATTAAAAAACGATTATAACCTTTACAAATCAAAGATTTGAATCAATTTTAATCAACTTGTTTAAGATTAAAAAAAGCTGCATTGAAAAATTGCATTAATTTGAATCTATTATTTTTCCACAACCAATTATATATATCGACGCTTTAAAAAAAAACCTACGGTTTTTTTAAACCAGTACGGAGTACTGGCAAAGGCACGTAGCCGACGTTGTTAAAAAAACCTATGGCTCTTGCCAGTAGTAGTTTTTTGAGTACTGGTTTTTTTAAAAGAGTTGGAATTTGAAATTAATTTTTTGGGGGCCCACTTCTTTTTTTTTCTTCTTAAGTTAAAAACGTGAAAATTAAAAATTTTTGAAGATTAAATTAATCAAAAAATTTAAGGTTTTAAAATAGTTGCTTAATTATCAAAAAGTAAATATTACCTATAATATATCGGCGCGGGGCAGCCTACTTCTCCGAGTTAGTACTCTATACTAATATAAACTAACCAGCACAAAATAGCCAGATGCTTCGATCCAAATGCTTGATATTAAAATCCCAAATCACTTACGTTTTTTAAAGGATTGAAACAATATTGACATGGTATTGATACAATATAGCCATCAAACTTAGCACCCATTATCCTCTATTGTTGACATAATGCTGGAGGAGAGCATTCGGGACTATGTACCGGTGTGGAACAACAGGTTATTCCACATCGGCACTTTAAAATCTTCGATTTTAACGTAGTCGACACTCCAGACCGCTATACGCTGCCAATATTTACATTTCAAACTAATACATTAAATTGATGTGTGTTATTGTTAAAATTTTTCATTTTAACAGTATCATATCAACCTGTTTAAACATTATCAATTTTTGAAGTTATTTTTTTGATTCTTTGATCATTTTGTCGAGCTCGATAAATAATCCGACCTCGTGTTAAATCATATGGACTTAATTCGACAATAACTCGATCACCTAGTAAAATCCGAATATAATTTCGGCGTATTTTTCCAGAAAGGTGAGCAAGAACATTAAAACCATTTTCTAATTTTACTCGAAACATACCATTTGATAAACACTGAGTAACAACACCTTCCATTTCAATAAGATTTTGTTTTTCTTGGCTCAATTGTTTAAATGTTTTACTCCTCAATTTTTATAGTAAAAATAACTTGCATTCTGTTTTTAAAAAAACCATAGGTTCTCTTGCCAGTACTCTGTACTGGTTTTTAACTTCTTCGATTTTTCAAAAAGATATAATTATGTGATCTTTTTTTCGAAAACAGCAAGGTTTAACTAAATTGCTAATTTTTTAATTAGTATTTGTTTTACATTACCAAATAGAACATAAAATTTCTCCGCCTATTTTTTGAAATCTTGCTTCACGATCTGTCATTATTCCACGAGACGTTGAAAGAATAATAATTCCCATACCACCCAAAATTTTAGGAATTTCTTTATGATTAGCATAAATTCTTAGTCCAGGTTTGCTAATTCGACGCAAATTTGTAATACATGGTTTTTTTTCAATTCCTTTATACTTAAGGAAAAGTATTAATTGTTTTCCCTGACTACTTAATTTTTTTTCACTAATCTGTTTTGTAGTTTTTTCTAAAGGGTCAGAAGAAAACGAAATTCGAAAAGAGTGAATAAGTCCTTCTTTTTCTAAAATTTGACAAATTTGTTGACTAATACGAGTAAGAGGCACCGACACTGTTTGACTTTTTACTAAATTAGCATTTCGAATTCGAGTCAACATGTCGCTAATAGTATCGTTGACCATTTTATTTAATATTCCTTAAAAATTATTAACAAATTGACTTTATGCAAATCCAAGATTTGATTAAACTTCTCACTGCACCTAAAACTTGTTTAAAATTGAAGATTTTAAACAAGTTTTAGGTGGTTCAAATTTTTTATTTGCAATATATTGAAAAGCGAAACTTTTAATCCACTAAAGCTTGTTAAAATCTTCGATTTTAAACAAAAAGTTTCATAAAAATTTTTTATTTAAATGTTTGAAAATTGAAAACGTAATTTTTTTTAGTTGAAAATTTAGTCTAGAAAATTGCTTTCTTTAAACTATTTGGCTGAAAGTTAGTGGATTTTAAAATTGTTTTCAAAATAAAATTTTTTTTTACTAGATTTCCGTCAAAATTTTATAAAATAAAATTTTGAAAGGGTGATGCAGTCGATATAAAGTATCGATTTATGTGATTTATAATAAATTTTGGAATTTTTTATCTTTAACTACAATTTAAAAATAAAAAATAATATTTTATTGCTTGTCAAAATCGAAGATTTTGAAACCATTTCCAATTATTATTAGCTCAAAAAATGTTAAAAAATAGAATATTTTTTAAAACAAAATTTGAATTAGCTAAAGCTTGTTAAAAAAACCTACGGTTTTTTTAAACCAAATTTTATTAATTATTTTTGAATGGCATACCAAATTGTTTAAGAAGAGCTAATGCTTCTTGATCGTTTTTTGAGCTAATAATAATTGAAATATCCATTCCACTAATTTGATCAATTTTATCATAATCAATTTCTGGAAACATTAGTTGTTCTTCTAATCCTAAACTATAATTACCATGTCCATCAAAACTTTTTGGATTTATTCCTTGAAAATCTCGAATACGTGGAAGAGCTAAATTTATAAGACGATCTAAAAAACCATACATTCGTTCACCTCGTAATGTAACTGTAATACCAACTGGTGTTTTTTCTCTAAGTTTAAACCCTGCAATTGCCTTTTTTGATCGAGTAATTACACCTCTTTGACCAGCAATAATAGTAATTTCTTTTAATGAGGAATCTAAAATTTTAGCATTTTGCGAAGCGTCACCAAGTCCCCTATTAATTACTATTTTTTCAATCCGAGGAACTTGAAGTTTATTTTTATAATTAAATTGTGTAGTTAATTTTGGAACAATTGTTTCAAAATAAAGTTTTTTTAATCTTTGTGTAATCATATTACTTTTTTTTTATCAAAACTTGTAGTTTTTTTCTTTAATTTTACAAAGTGATTAAAATCAAAGATTTAGTGAAACGGTATAAAATAAAGTTTATTTAGTATCACTGTTTTTACGTAAAAATTTAATATCCTAAGTTTTATAACAGCGTATAGCGGGTACTCCGTACGGAGTGAGAGTATTTAATTAAATAACTTCAGGAGCTAATGAAACGATTTTTGTAAAACTACGATCCCTAAGTTCACGAGCTACTGGACCAAATACCCGAGTGCCTCTAGGGTTACCTTCTTTATTTATTATTACAGCAGCATTGTCATCAAAACGAATAATCATCCCATTTTCACGCCTCATTCCTTTACAAGTTCGTACAATAACAGCTCGAACAATATCAGATTTTTTTAAAGGCATATTAGGAATAGCATCTTTTACAACACCAATAATAACATCTCCAATATTGGCAAATTGTCGTCGTCCCCCTAACACACGAATACACATTAATTTTCGGGCGCCACTATTATCAGCTACATTAAGATAAGATTGCGGTTGAATCATTGTTTTTTATAATGTAATGGTTTAAAGCAAACATAAAATTATGCAAAATTAAACAAAAATGTGAAAAAAATTACCTTAAAAAACAATATAACTACTCGTAAAAACTAAATTTTTTCCATATACAGTATTTAGTTAAACTAATAAATTTTAAAAATGGGTTATATAAAAATATATGATTAGTCAAGTTTTGAAATACTATTCAAAAAATATAAATCAGGTGTGTATGCAGTAAAAAAATATCAATTGCTGTTTCAAACTGTCACATTAAAAACATTATTTGATTAAAAACTTTAATAGTCAAGGAAAAATACTGTAAGTCGACGACTGATAACATTTGTGAACCGACTCGGAGAAGTCGGCTGCTCCGCGCCGATAATTTAGTTAATTTCAAATGATCCATATTTTAAAACTCATGCAAATGGTCAAAAAAACCATAGGTTTTTTCAAAAGACGTGTAAAATCTTTGATTTTATGCAGTCTGTTAAAAAATAAAATATTTTTTAAAAAACATGTAAATAAAATCAAAGATTTTATTTAATGAGTTGATTTGATTAGCTTTTTAATATATTGAAAAACTTCATAAATTTTCATATAGTTGGTTTTTAAAAGGTAACTTAATTAAAAATTAAATAAATTTGCATATTTTTATTTTAAATTTTTTTTTTTATAAAATTAAAATCAACTTCATTAAAATCTAGAATTTTAATGTTGTCTTTTTAAAAATATTCTATTTTTTAACGCATAAAATCGAATATTTTACGCGTCGAAGATGACGCTTTGCGACAAGCACTATTTAAACTTTATATTTTTGGTGACCTCGTTGCTGGACTATAAAATTTCCGATAATTTAACGTTTTTTTTTAAACCTCGAAGTTTTCTGTAAATCGAAGAGTTGATTAAATTTTTCAGTATATGAAAAACTGGCGACCAAGTGCCGTTAAAATCAAAGATTTTAAATGCGTTAAAATCGAAGATTTTAAAGCGCTGGATGATACTAAAACAGTCAAAAAACGTAAATGATTTAAAATTTTTACCATAGAGATTTGATATCGGCCCTTTTAAAAAAGAGAATATTTTTTAACCGAGCCTACTTGGTTAAAAACCAGTACAGAGTACTGGCAAGAGAACCTATGGTTTTTTTAAAAGAGTCGGGACAATGTACCAAATTTCTCATCTTAGTTGTAACCAATCAACTTGCTTCTCAACAAGGTTTACCCACAAAATTAAATTAATTTTGTGTTATTTTGTTATAAATTGAGTTTTTATTGGCATTTTATATGCCGCAATTCGCATTGCTGCTCTTGCAACAATTTCAGATACTCCTTTCATTTCATATAATATTTTACCCGGTTTCACTACCGCAACCCAAAATTCAGGAGAACCTTTACCAGAACCCATACGCGTTTCAGCAGGTCGCATAGTTACTGGTTTATCGGGAAAAATACGAATCCATAGTTTTCCGCCACGACGCGCATATCGAGTCATTGCACGACGGCCAGCTTCGATTTGACGGGATGTTATCCAACACGGTTCAAGAGCTTGTAAAGCAAAATCACCAAAAGCAATAATATTTCCACGTGTAGCTTTTCCTTTCATACGACCACGATGTTGTTTACGATATTTTGTTCTTTTTGGACTTAACATAATAACCTCTTTTTTTATATATTTAAGAAATATATTTAAAATTTTAAATATATTTTTTGTTTAATATATTAATTAATAATTCAGCAATTTGAAAATTGCTGTAAATTTTTATCTCAATCACTAACCGTAAAATCTTCGACGTGGAAAATCCCGTTAAAAATCGTAGATTTTTAACCAGACCACTTACGTTTTTTATTCAAGTCGATTTTAACGCCACAAGAATATTTTTCATTAAACTATCTGTTCAAAAACAGTAACTAGTCATTATCTATTAAAATTTGGATCATAGCAAACTTTTAATTTATTTTTCACAAATTTTTAAAACGTTGTTCTTTTAAAATAATATGTAAATACATATTATTTTAACAACCAACGCTTTAAAATCGAAGATTTTAATAAAGTCTGTGATCAAAATTTTCAATTTTGAGAAGTACCGATTTACCGGAGCGGGGCTGTTAAAATAAACCGGTACTCCATAACCGGAGCGGAGCTCCGGCAAAGGCCACTTCGTTAAAATATTCTATTTTTTAACAGTTAAAATAAACTTATAGGTTTATTTAGTGAAACGGCCTTTGCCGGAGCTCCGCTCCGGTAGGGGGCAAAGGCCCATAGGTTTATTTTAAAAGGATCTTTCAGTCCAGTATTTAAAATAAATCAAAAAATTTAGATGAAACTGAAAAGTAGTAAGGTTGATAACCTTACTGGTCTGGCATTTGAATAGGGTTTTTAAAATTCTGAAAAACCGTCCAGACCACTACGTTTTAAAAAAAATTTTTTGTAGAAAATCCTTTAAAAACCCAAACCTTAATCCCCAGAAGACCATAGATAGTTTTAGCTGTTTGATAACTATAATCAATATCAGCGCGAAGTGTTTGTAAAGGAACTTGTCCTTTTCGAACCCATTCAGTTCGAGCAATTTCTGCACCATTTAAACGTCCCGAAATTTGAATTTTTATTCCTTTGATCCGTGCTTTTTGAGCACGTTCTATCGCACGTTTTACTGCACGACGAAAAGCAACCCTTTTTTCTAATTGTTCCACTAAAAAATCCGCAATAAAACTGGCTTCTGCGTTTTGATTTGCTAATTTAGTTACATGAATACTTATTTGGACCGGCTGTTCTGTTTTTTCTACTTCAGTTTTATATAGTTTTAAGTAACTATTAATAGATAAATTTTGAATTCTATACTTCTTTAATTCTTGTTCTAATTCTTTTCTTAAAATTTCAAGACCATTTCGATCTCGACCAATAATACTTCGGGGTCGAGCTGAGCATATTTCAATTAGAATTTGATCTAGTTTTCGTTCAATTTTAATTTCAGAAATCCCTGCATCAGAAAAACGATTTAAAAGAATTTTACGTAAAAAATGATCTTCAATAACTAAATTAGAATATTGGTTATGTTTTGCAAACCATTGAGATTGATGTTTTTTAGTAATACCAAGACGAAAACCGAGAGGGTGAATTTTTTGTCCCATAAAATAAGTTTAAGTTAATTAATATTTAGATGTAAACTAATAGTTTTAAAACCATACTAATGAAATTTTTAAAATTTTTGATTTGCAATTAGGTAGGGTTTTAAATTAATAGTATTAAACAGCCACCTTTTTAAAATTTTTGATTTAGTGAAACGGTAGGAGCGTTTTGAAAAACTTGAACAATTTGAAATTAACGTTACTGTTTCAAATTAAAAATTTTCGCTTCAAGCATCGATATAAAGCAGTTGATACAAACTACCGACTCGGAGAAGTCGGCTGCTCCGCGCCGACAAATGAGTACATCTTGTAGTTTTTTAACTACAAGTTTAAAATTGGTAATCATTGCAAACCAATACTTTATATTGATTTAAATCAGCTTTTTTTTAATTTAAAAAAGCTGCATTGCATGTTAAAATCTTCGATTTTAAAGGGAAATTTTTATCAAGTATTTAAAACTTATTTTGAAAACCTGCATAAAAGCAAAATAAAATCACAAGTTTTAAATGTTTTGCGTTAAAATAATATGTAAATAGATCTTATTTTAAAAGGATGGCAAAAAAAAACGGTGATGATTAAAAATTTAATCACCATCGAACAATAAATGTAAAAAATAGGATATAACTAAATTAAGGTTAAGTTTATTAGAAGGGGTTCGAGGGCCACCCCCGGCCAACGAGGGGGTTTTAAAATCAAAAATTTTAAAGATGTTATTGATATAAAGGTTTGCGAAAGGTGAGATATTTTTTATTATCTACTATTTTATATCAATATTAGTTTTTTATTCATAAAAAAAAATATAAATTTAACGTTTTGTTTTTTTATCACTTCTTACGTGTCCTCGAAAAGTACGTGTCGGAGAAAATTCTCCTAATTTGTGTCCCACCATTTGATCTGTTACAAAAACAGGAATGTGTTCACGACCATTATGAACAGCAATTGTATGCCCAATCATAATAGGAACAATGGTTGAAGCTCGAGACCAAGTTAATATAACTTTTTTTTCGCCTCGTGTATTTAAATTTTCAATTTTTTTTAATAAATGATCTGCAACAAAAGGACCTTTTTTTAACGAACGTGACATAAGAAATTTTCCTCTTACTTTTATTTGAATCTTGAAAACGCACTTTCAATATTTTTTATTTTGACCATAGCTAAGGTAATACGATTTTACCCTACCTCTATTAAATTTTAAAAGTTTGTTTGAAAATCTAGTAATTTTTATGGCCTCTAAAAAATCATTAGTGGTTCGAGGGCCTGTTAAAAAATATTCTATTTTCTCTTGCCAGTACTCCGTACTGGTTAAAAAGGCCTTCGAGGTGGTTTGAAATTATTTTCAGCTTTAGCTAATTAAAATCTTTGATTTAGCTCCCACCGTTTCACTTAAATTATTTTACAATTAACAAAATTATTGCAAATTTTTAATTTGCAATCATTTTTTTTAAAAGGTTTTAAAAATTTTTAAAACTTGCGCTGACCTTTGCCTTTTTTTTTTGCTCCGCTCCGGTTTTAAAGATTTTGTTAACAGAAAACTTTACGGGAGTTTCGCCCCTAAGAAGCCGATCATTCCACATCGGCCTCGAGCACCCGATACTACTGAGTGGATTTATAAATTAAATTTTTTTCAATGCAGCTTTTTAAAATCTTCGACGCGGAAAATCTTTGATTTTCTGTATTAAAAAACTATAAGTTTTTTAAAAAGAAGTGAAACGGCCTTTGCCGGTATAAAACTCTCTGAGTTTTTAAACCGGTAGGAACAAAATCCCAGATTTTATTTTTTATTTAAGTCGATTTTAACCATCGAAGATTTAAAATGATGAAAATCTGCGATTTTCCATAAAAAAAATTATTTTCTTCTTTTTAATATAAATCGATTACTTGCTTTTGTAGGTTTTCGTGTTCTTTGACCTAAAGCAGGACGGCCCCATGGTGTTACAGGATGAGATCGTCCAATAGGTGCACGTCCTTCTCCTCCTCCATGAGGATGATCTACTGGATTCATCACAACTCCTCTTACTGCGGGTCTTCGACCCAACCACCGATTTCTTCCAGCTTTCCCTAAAGTTAAATTATTTGCATCAACATTTCCAACTTGACCAATTGTTGCCCAACAATATTTTGAAATAAGACGAACTTCACCAGATGGTAAACGAATAGTTACAAAATTACCTTCTTTAGCTACAAGTTGCGCTACCGTTCCCGCAGCTCGAGCTAATTGACCACCAGATCCAGGTTGAAGTTCAATATTATGAATATCTGTGCCTAAAGGCATATTATTTACTGGTAAAGAATTACCGATTACAATAGGTGCATCTGGGCTTGAAATAATAGTTTCACCCGGTTTTAGTCCTTTAGGGTAAAGAATGTATCGTTTCTCACCATCTAGATAATGAAGTAATGCAATGCGAGCATTTCGGTTTGGATCGTATTCAATTCCTATTACTTTTGCAGAAATTCCAATTTTATTTCGTCGAAAATCGATTTCACGATAAAGACGTTTATGACCCCCACCGCGATGACGACTTGTAATTATACCTCTATTGTTACGTCCTTTTGATCGATGTATCCAAGAAGTTAACGATTTTTCAGGTTTTGTACGAGTTATTTCATTAAATTCTGAAATTGAACGATTTCGTGTACCTGGTGTGTAAGCTTTATAAAAACGAATGCCCATAAAAATAATTTTTCTACAACATAATGGAGCGTTGCTCCTGATCACCTCAAAAAAAGAGATGTATAAACAATTTATGCTTAATAAAAAATTAAGCATAGTGGTGGGGAGCAGCCGGGACTGTGTTCCGGAATTTCAAACTTGTAAAGTTTTACTACTTTGCTTTATCCCATTTTACTAAATTTTCAATTTATCACAAAAAAATCCACGATTGCTAAATTTTTTTTTAAGTTATTATTTTTTAAAATAATTTTAACCTGTTAAAAACCAGTACAGAGTACTGGCAAGAGAACCTATGGTTTTTTTAAAAAGCACAGAGTAGCCTTTAAAATCTTCGATTTTACAGCTTCGCTCCTTTTAAAATCTTCGATTTTAACTTGGAACAGTGGAACACAAATTATGCCAAATTGAAGATTTGCATAGGGTTTTTAACCTTCATTAAAAATATTTTTAACCTAAATAAAATAGAATTTTGATTAAAATAGTTTAAAATAGGCATTTAAATAATCAAAACTTGGACCTTTGCCTTTTAAAATAAACCTATAAGTTTATTTTAACCACTCCGCTCCGGTTTTAAATTGGTCAAAATGGTGAAATCTTGATTGTTCCCATAAAATTAGAAATTTTATTGTGACTTCAATTTTAATTATTTTTAATAATTAGTTTTTGTATATATATAACATATATATATGTTAATTATTATCGGGAAAAAGTTTCATAGATTCACCAGATTTTACTGTTATAATTACTCTTTTATATTGAGTTTTATATCCTTGAAAAGCACCTAAACGTTTTTTTTTTCGGGGAAGACGATGAGTATTTACTCCAACTACTTTTACTGTAAATAATTTCTCAATCAATTTTTTAATTTGAGGTTTACTAAGTCGTAAATCTACATCAAATGTATATTGATTATTTTCGATTAATCTTACAGATTTTTCTGTTAAAACTGGGTATTTAACTAAATCAATCATCATAAAAATGGTATTAAAAATGAATTTTTGATTAAATTTTATAGCAAATCATAGATTTGGATCAGCTTTTTAATTTTAAAAAGCTGCATTAAAAAAATTATTCAATCAAAAAGCTTTAAATAGTAGGTTTGAATTTTAATATTACAAACCATTTGGTTAAACATGAGTAAATTTCAAAAAATCAAATATTTTAATCAGCTTTTTTAAATTTTAAAAAAGCTGCATTGAAACCGTTTAAAAATCTTTTTTTATCACAAAAGTTATAAAAAAAAAATAAACTCTTTATACAACTCACAAAAAAAGGGTACTGAAAATTTAATTATTAAAAAATGTAAAATGAACTTTATCTAAGTTACAATCTAATAAAATTTTCAATTTTAACAAACAAATAATATTTTTTTATTAATATTTTTATAATTAGAGACCAAGTTTTGTCTGCTTTTTAAGTTTATGTTTGATTATAGGTTTTATATAGTACTGTTTTATTTTTAAAAGTTTAATTATAATTAAATATAATTAGATTAGTAAAATATAAAAAAGGTTTTTTCATTTAAAATTTTCAATATTAAAAGGTTAAAAAATAATAATTATATATTTATTAAGAGTAGAAATATTTTTTAGTATTTTATAATATAGTTCTATTTACAAATCAACCCCCCCCCAAAAAAACTATAATTTTATAATAATTTTGGGAGGTGGAAAATCAATTAGAGATTTTAAAAATAATTCACTTTTTTATTTTTTTTAATAAAAATACATTTCTTCAACTGTTTATATTAAAAAACTTTAAATACCAAAAAAGTTAACTTTTAACTTAAAGTGAAGATCCTAAACCAACGTAAGATCCATAAAAAAATACACCAAGTAAAGTAATGGCTGCAGTACCTACAACTGTGCCCACAAGCCATAACGGGATACGTCCAGTAGTTCCAGTGTTAGACATTGAATTTTTTCCTAAAAATTAGTTAATAATAAAAAAACTATTGTAGTTTGAATTAGCAAAATAATAAAATTTATTCGCTATTTATAAACCTAAAAATAAAAAAATTTTTAGAGTGAATGATTAAAATATTGGATATAAAAAAATACTGAAGTTTTGCTCGTCAAAATCAAAGATTTTGACTATATGGTTACTATAAAAACAGTTATAAAATTCTCGTTTTTAAACCGGAGCGGAGTGGTTAAAATAAACTTATAGGTTTATTTTAAAAGGCAAAGGTCCATCAACTTCGTAAAAATTGTATATTCAAGGTTAGTGTTCAAAACTAAAAATTTTAATTAAAGCATAAAATTTTTTTGAAAGGCTGAATGAAATAAAATTTCATTATTTTATACATTAAAAAATGTATAATTCTAATTTATTTTTTTTATTCTATTGATATCTTTTTTATGAAATATCGTTTTTAAATTTTTAAAAATAGTGAACCTGTCAAAATCGAAGATTTTGAAAGGGATTCGTGGGCCACCCCCGGCCATCGAGGGGGCTTGAAACATAAAAAAAATAATTATTAATTAGAAATTTTTAATTGTATAAAGTTAATCTAATTAAAAATATAACTAGAAAACAACACCGCTAATACAAAAATTAATAATAGACCCCAATATAAACTAGTACGATTTAATTCAACAGATTGTTTGTTGGGATTTGGTTTAGCCATAATTACTACCTAAAAAAATTTTTTAACGTTGAATAAATTGCATTGCTGTAATTGAACCTAGAAAAAAAACAGTAGGAACAGCTAGAGCATGAACGGCAAGCCACCGCACAGTAAAAATTGGATACGTATAAGATGATTTTTTTGTAGTCATGTTCTATTGTGACGGTCAAAAAAAATAACTAGTTGTTGAGCTGAAATGTATTAAAGTCAACTATACCAGTTGCGGAATATTATTTCAATATTTATGATTTAACTTAAATAGTTATCTAATTAGATTAACTTTATCAAGGTTTTTAATGTAATACATTAAAAACATTACTCAAATTTTCGATTTGCGTAATCAAAATTATAAATTTTGAAATCAATTTAAAATAGTTAAAAAATCTGAATATTAAAGATAATAATTCAGATATTTTTTAGAAATTTAAAAAATTAATAATCCGCATAATAAAAAATACAAATGGAACTAATATAAAATAAAAAGAAGTGGGTAAACTTATTTGCTTAAAAGTAAGTTATTATTATAAATTTGTAGTATGTAATAATCGAAAATTAAAAAAATACACAAATTGTTTTAAAGCTAAAAAAAGGAGGTTGCCTGTCCTTTTTGTTGATTTTAAACAATAGTTTAAAAATTTTAATAACTAAATTCTGTTAAAAAACCGTAGGTTTTTTTAAATCCAAGTACGTTATGAAACAACAGTACAAATCAAACATCAAGTTTATTTTTTGCTTTCCATAAAATTTTTAAAATAAAAACATTGTAATTTCTATATGTTAATATTGGAAATTTGAATATTAATTTATTCAAAATATTTAGACTAGTACTGCACTTGTCTCTTACCACTAAAGCTATTCAAAATTTTTAATTTTTTTAAGCTTTTATCCTTTCTAAGTTTTAAACTTTGCTTCATTTGTAAAAAAACGGGGTAACAAATTTAAAAATTTGTGTTTTATATTTGTAGCTACCAGCTACAAAAAAAACTAGTTGATAATATTTTTCTATTGAGAGCATCATTTTTTTTTAATAAAAAAAACAAATCAAAATATTAATTCTAAATTATCAACGAGAATTATCTTATTTTTATTCAGAAAGTTGTTTTACTTGTTCTAATGCATTAAAACGATCAGTAATAAGAGGGGCTTCCTGACGATCTTCAGTGAAATATTCGTTAGGACGAGGACTGCCAAAAACATCATATGCTAGACCTGTACTAACAAAAAGCCAACCTGCAATAAATAATGAAGGAATAGTAATACTATGAATAACCCAATATCGAATACTAGTTAGAATGTCGGAAAAAGGGCGTTCTCCTGTAGCTCCAGACATGATAAACTCCTTTACTTGTTAATGTCAGCAAATTTATATTTTGCTGCTAATGTCAGCAAAAAAGCTGCCCTTCAAAAGGGATTTTTGATTATTATAGAATAATAATTCTATTCCATAAAAATTTTTTTTAATAAAAACTTGCTCCAAACCATTTCATTTGAAAAATTTTAATCCCTTTTTGTAATTTATCATTACAGTTAGGGATTAAGTTTTACTTAAAAGAATTTTTTTTCAAAACGTAGTGGTCTGGAAGAATATTTTTATATTATTCTTAGTTTTTAACTAAATCAAGTTTTACAAACAGTGTCCAGTTAAAAAAACTAAAAAATTTGGAACCAGTACGGAGTACTGGCAAAGGTAAGTTGTAAATCTTTGTACTTAGTATCTTTCTACGAAAATAAAGAAATTGAAAATTGCAGCTTCAATTTTGATCCAGACCGCTTAACGCTTTAAACGTATTCAAATTTTTTTAATTTGACATTAATTAATTTAATAATATTAAACGTAGTGGTTTGGAGTATTTTTTATTAACAAACAATAAAATTAATTAAAAATTTTGATATATAAAATAAATCTATTACTGATTTTTCTAAAAATTTTTTTTTCAATGCAGCTTTTTTAAAATTTAAAAAAGCTGACCTTTGCCTTTTTTTTTTTGCTCCGCTCCGGTTAAAATATTTTCAACCAGTACGGAGTACTGGCAAAGGTAGGAGTCCAAATTTTTATTAAATAGTTTTCAATATAACTAAAACCTGTTAAAATCAAAGATTTTAAACCAGCTTAGACTGATCCAAATCTTCGATTTGTTATAAATCAATTTTTAATTAATTGTTAGTTTACATTTTATATCTTGATTTATATATATTTATATAATAAATATTTAATTAGACAATTAATTATTAAAAATGTTATAATATTCAATATGGCGGGCGTAGCCAAGTGGTAAGGCAATGGATTGTGACTCCATTATTCGCGGGTTCAAGTCCCGTCGTTCGCCTATAAAAATACAAAGCAATACGTTATTATAATTTAATAATTTTTCTTAACTTTTTTATTTAAAAATTTATTTAAAAACAAGATTTGTAGTGAAACGGTTGGGAGCAAAAATATTAAGAATTACATTTTAATATTTCGATTTTCACTAATATGTTAACAACTTTAATTTAATTTTTTGTTTATATTTACATATTTTAAAAATTATTTTATTTGCTAATCAAATAAATCCGTATTAACCTTTTTTTATAAAAAAAGGTTAATACATTCTTTAAGCGGAATACGGGACTCGAACCCGTGACATCGAGTTTGGAAGACTAGCGTTCTACCACTGAACTAATTCCGCATATATTCAATTATATAAATAAAAGTTTTTACAAGCAAGAATAATTTTTCAGACTTGTAGTTTAGATGCATAATTTTTTTAAACAACAAAAAGCAAATTTTTTTCACTATTAATTGAAAATTCATCAAAGAATTTAAAAGTTTTGCAATTAAAGTTAAAAAAAAAATTTAGCTTTGAAAAGCTAGCTTCGATTATAAAAAAAATTAATATTTTATTGAAAATTATTCTTTAAATTTAATTTAGTTCAAAATTGATCAACCTTTTTAATATAAAAAAAGCTTAATCAAATATTCGATTTGCATTATTTTTATTTTTAGTAAAGTATTAGTTTTACTTAATAAGTAAAACTAATACTTTACTAATTTAATTATCAAATTTAAAAATATTATTGGAAATGTTTCAAACCACTTGATTAAACATATTAAAATTTAAAGAATAAACTAAAACAAAGTGGTTTGGAGTAATTCTTCAAAAATGTTTAATTTTAACACTTTTTGTAATTTTAAATTTAGAAAAGATAACTAAAAATTGCAAAGCCTAAATAAATAGGTAAATAATTAATTTATGTTTTAATTTGAAAAATTATTGCAAATCTTTCAAAATCGACTTAAATAAAATCCCAGATTTTATTTTTGTCTTTTTAAAAAACTTATAGTTTTTTAACACAGAAAATCTTTGATTTTCCGCGTCGAAGATTTTTACCATTTGCATCCTTTTAAAATCGAAGATTTTACAGCATAAAATCTTATTTTAATGCGTTAAAATAAGATTTTACAGCATAAAATCTTATTTTAATGCGTTAAAATAAGATTTTACAGCATAAAATCTTATTTTAATGCGTTAAAATAATATGTAAATACATATTATTTTAAAAGGCAGTGTTAAAAAATAAAATATTTTTTAACCTAGCCGGTTTTCCCTATATTAAAAATCTTCATACAAAATCAAAAATTTTAATAAGCTTTAAAAAGCTGCATTGATCTTTGTGAATGTTTAACAGAATTAATGGCATTAAAAATTTTGTTAAATTAAAATGTCAAATATATTATTTTTAAATATTTAAAGTTAACTAATACTAAAGTCAAAATACACTAAATTAATTTAATTTTAAGAAGACCAAGATACACCACTAATGTAAAAACTAAAGATGCGCTTAAAAGAGCTATATAACTAATTATTGTAATCATAAAATATTACCAAAAAAAATAATTTTGAAAGTTTGTGATATTAGCTGCGTAGGTATAAATTCTATATTTATAAAATATAGAATTTATAAGATCAAAAACACCTTTACGCTGATTCCTATCTTTTTAATATAATAAACCCCTTCGAAGGCCGGGGGTGGCCTTCGAACCCCTGCCGTTTCACTAAATCAAAGATTTTCATGCCCATACAATGGACCGGTACGGAGTCCCGGCTGCTTTGCGCCGACACTTCCGTATTGGCAGATTCCGATCATTAAAATTTAATATTAAAAATATTAATAATTAAATTAAAAGATCATGTAAAAAAAATTTTTATTAAGCTCCAGACCGCTAACGCTATATATTCATATAGCGTTAGCGGTCTGGAGCTTAATAAAAAATTTAATTTATTTTGTTTACATCGAACTGGTTACACGGTCACCACGACGATATTGTAAATATGCTGTAACAAATAATCCTGCTAATGTAACGGGAACTAATCCTAATACAATTCCAGATAAAAGTGGTTCAACCATAAAATTTGATTAATATTAATAAATAATTTATAAATTTTTAAATTGTGGTCAAATGAAAACATTTTAAATTAAAATAACCTGAATGTAAAATATTCAGTTGTTTTATTTAAAAAAAAAGGTAACCAAGTGGTCCAGACCGCTAAAGCTGCCAGACCACTAATGTTTTTGTGATAAAATTAAAAAATGGAAAAGGCTGTTAAAAATTTTTAACAGCCCTTTTAAAATAATATGTAAATACATATTATTTTAACCAAAGTGATTTCAAAATCTTTATATGACCATTCACGTTTTTTGAACAGTATGGTTTTTATTTAAAAATTAACGTTAATTTTTAAAATAAAAAATTTTGAATAGGAGAAAAATAAGGTATTTTCTAAATTTTCCATTTTTTTAATTTTAGATTTTTAGAAATTCATTTCAGCCAATTGAACTTTTTCAAATTGTTTCTTTTTAAGAACTAAGAAAACTTGTGCAATAATAACAAATCCAAAGAAAACAATTAATCCTTGAACTCGTGCCGGATTTTGTAAAACAATTTCACTATCTTTTTGACCAAACCCACCAACATTTGGATTATTTGTTAATGGTTGATCTGCTTGAATTGTTTGTCCTAAATTAACAATTAATTCAGGTCCTGGCGGAATTTTATCTATTACTTGGTCACCAGTTGAAGTTTCAATTGTTATATTGAAACCACCTTTTTTACCACTTGGTTCAATTTGAGTAATTTTCCCCCCAGTTGAAGCATTATATACCATGTTATTACTTTTTGATCCGTCAGGATAAATTTGACCACGACCACGATTTGCTCCTAAATAAACTGGATATTTTAGATAAGAGATTGCTTTATTTTTACTAGGATCGGGAGAAAGTATAGGAAAAACTATTTCACTATTTTGTTTGCCAGGAATAGGTCCAATAACAAGTATATTTTGTTTATCAGGCGTATAAGGTTGAAAATATAAATTGCCTACTTTAGTTTTCATTTCTTCAGAAATACGTTCTGGAGGTGCTACTGAAAAACCATCCGGAAGAATTAAAACAGCACCAACATTTAATGCCCCTTTTTTACCATTTCCAAGCACTTGTTTAACTTGTTGATCATATGGAATTTTTACAACTGCTTCAAAAACAGTATCAGGTAATACAGATTGAGGAACTTCAATTTCAACAGGTTTTTGTGCTAAATGACAATTTGCACACACAATGCGCCCGTTTGCTTCTCGAGGATTACTATAATTTTGTTGAGCAAAAATAGGATACGCATTTGCAGCTCCTATATTACTTAAATTAAAAATTAATATTAACGAAAAAGAAAAAACAATTTTTTTATAGTTAAAAAACATAAATCTAAAAATATTAGAAGCTTTGCATTTTGCAAATCCTTGATTTTCGCAAGCTACATTTTTTTGCCAGTCAAAAAAAGGCACAGTTTTAATACCATTAATTTTTTGCATATTTTAATTTTTATTGTAACAATTTAAATTTTCTTCTCAGTTTTATATTATCTTGAAAATCGTTTTAAGAAAAGAAATTTTTTTAATTTAGTTTATTGAAAATAATTATATTACATAATTTAACGAAGTGCCGTTAAAAATCCCCGATTTTTAACGGCACTTCGTTAAAATTTTCGATTTTTCACCGGAGCGGAGCTCCGGCAAAGGCAGGAGTTACAAATTTTTAAAACAATTAAATTTATTACATTAAAAAACATAGTAAAACGTAGTGGTCGGGGATTTGCGTACTTTGAAAAATCTTCGATTTTTCACAACCTTGCTAGCAACTTTCCTAGCAAGGGTTAGCCACTACGTTTTTTTACTTCTTATTCTAATTAATTTTTTGGTTGTGTTTTTACCTGTTTAAAAAAAAGAGCATTTTGTTATATTAATATATCTTGTTTTTTTCCCTAATACAAAAATATTAAAACTCGGTCTATTTCCCGTGTTTATCTTTTTAGCGTTAAGCGGTTCGAAGGCCACCGCCGGCTGTAAAAAAATAGAATATTTTTTTAAAGAGGCGGTCTGGAACAAACTTTAACAGTGTTTTAATAATACCATAAACAACCATACCACTTACAAAAAACGCAAGATATGTTTTTGTTTGATACTTAACTGATTTAAATTGTGGTTTATTAAAAACTTACTTGGATAATTCCAATAGTGATAGTAAGCTTTTTACAGCTAACTTTCGTCGAACTTATTTCCAAAGTAAGCCAGACCACTACGTTAAATAAAGCATGTGATATATGCTGAAAGAGTTACATTTTTGTTAGTTAAACTAGTATCTAATTCAATAAAAGTGGTGTGTGAAAATAGAAGAAAATTTATTATTTCGCGAATATTTATTAAAAGACCCCCATGACGCATGAAGCCTTACTGTTAATCAAGAATCAACAAAAAGAAGGTCACCTCTTTTTAAGAGATCGGGGTTGGAGCCACAAACTATGATAGCTAAGCCCGCAATAGATTGACTCAGACCACTACGTTTTTTCTAGTTTGATATTTACTAAAAATTAATTTTTGATTATTAAGAACTTGATAATAAGCAAGCGTTAAGCGGCGCTTTAAAATCTTCGATTTTAACGCAGCCGCCTTCTCCGAGGCGGTTTGGATTAGTTTTGTAACAATTTAAATTCAACCTTCTTTAAGAGTTCCTCTGAAAAGCTTGTGATATAGGGCCAGTAACTATAAGTACTTCTTCTGTAAAATAATAGGTGGGGTTATTTCCTAAAATATTGTTAATATTTAATATTAATGTCGAAAGTAAAGAATTTGGTATTATAAAAGTTTGTTTACAAAAGTTAAAGTGTAAAAAAACCGACAGAAAAGCCAGACCACTTCGTTAACTATTTAATTAATACAACTTTAATATTTATTTTGCAAATCAATCGAAACATTGTCAACTATATTTTTCAACAATTTTTTAAACGTAGTGGTTAGGTTTTACTTGAATTAACATTATTTGAAGCTACTAATTTGTTTAATAGGTCCGGATCCAAATTTTTTGAAACTAATAGATTTAACAGATTGGTTAATTCTGTGGTTTTAGTTTGAGATGTTAAAATTTGAATTACTAAATGTTGAACTAAAAAGATTTGATTATCAGACCAATGAGGCTGACTTTTTGTTAAATCATTTGTTGAATCAAATGTTAATAAATTTTCGATATTTGAAAAAGATTTATAATTAGACCGATCATTTTTATTATTTTTTTTTAACCCAATTCCTTGAAAAAAAACTCCTTTTGAATTAACATTCATTTTAATTATAGAATCTTCATTTGTATATTTATTTTTGTTCTTAGTTAGTTCATCATATAATATATTCTTAAAGGATTGTTTACCTACAGGTATTGTAGAACAGCTTAGTTTATAATCATTAAATAAATTTTTTAATGATTCTTGTGACTTATTATCAAAGTAAAGAGAATTTTGAAGAAACTCATAGATTGTTGTTATTTGTACAAAGTCTCCTTTTTTTAAATTTGGTGCACCCATAAGATAAAAATTAATAATAGAAAGATTAAAAAAATAGAAATATTAAATTAATGACATAATTTTTATAAAATTTCAGAATTATCTGAAGATTCTAATTTTTTTAAAATTTTTTCTTGGTTGATTAATACCTTTTGCTGGAATTCAGACTCGGACAAAGGTTTTTCTTTGTTTTTCTGATCCCTAGAACGATTTAGAATACTTCCGACAATACCATATATTAATACCCCAAATGAAAAAGAAAGACCAATCACGAAAACATAACCAACTACTTCACTTGGTCTAGAGTAGGATCCAGCAGGGGTTGCGTTAGGCGCAAGCGACACACTTGCAACTAATTGGCGAGTTCCACTTTCATTAACGACAGGTTTATCGCAAACAGGCATTCCAATTTGACCTTCAGAATTACTTCTAAATGTCTTCTGATTGGAAAGCGGTGATGCTAAACCACCCCCACGCATTCCATTTTGACTTTCAGAATTACTTCTAAATGTCTCCTGATTGGAAAGCGGTAATGCTAAACCACTTTGTCGTTCTTGAGCGAATCTTAGAGATTTACTCATTGGGCTTATTTCCGCTATTGGCGGCATGTAACCAACTTCTTTCTGCTCGCTCACCTCTTTTTCGTAGCGAGCCTTATCCCAAAACGGGACTATACCACATATCTTAGTGGGCGCTCTAACGACAGCCCCAGTTGTTACTAAGATGTCGGGATCCAATTGCAAATTTTTAGCGTGGGAATGCGCTTGGTGATAAGTAGTTTTTCCGTAATGATGGTAATCCATAGATGCTTTATATCCTTCACAAAGTTGTTGAAGTCTTGCAGCCATGGTTTTTTGTCTAGCGGTGATAGCTGCTACGCTAGATCCAATCCCGCTGGCTGTGGCGCTTACGGGATTTTCTACAATAGTTTTAACTACACTGTTTTCACTAACTGATTTAGATATCGACTGCCACACACCCGGTTTTGGTGGTTGTGGCGGCTGGTTCGGATTTATACTTATAATATTTTTCATAAGAAGATTTCAATTTTTTTAAATAAAAAATATTTTTTTATGCTTTTGCTCCAGACCACTTCGTTAACTAAAGTTTCACATACAAAATTCAAACAAAAGTAAATTTTTATCAATAAAAATTTACTAAAAGAGTTTTATAAATATAATCTAACAAAATAAATATAATTTAATTACCATTAAAGAATTAAGTTACAAAAATTTATCTCTATCACTTTCCTTTGCCAGTACTCCGTACTGGATTTCAAAATAAAATAAAATTTTTTTTCGGTTTTTAATAATTATATACAAATAAGTTTAATTAAAACGTAGTGGTCTGGCTAAAAAAGAAAAAACCTTTTTCGATTTTTTCGGTTTTTAGTAATTATATACCACTAAGTTTAATTAGTCCAATTATAAAAAAGCAAAAACCTTATTTAGGTTTTTTCGATTTTATCGGTTTTTGTTAATTATACATAAATAAGTTTAATAAGTTTAATTAGTCAAATAATAAGTTTAATTAGTCAAATTATAAAAATTTTTTTAATAAAATAATAATTCAATTGTAATTAAAAAAAACATATTTTTAATTTAAATAAAATCTTATTTTCCCACTAATTTAAACTGATTTTATACTTTTTTTTTGTATTTGAGGATATATTTTCTTAATTACAACAATCAATTGAGTTATAAATTTATGCAATTTTGAAATTCTATAGTTTTAATCCAGACCGCTTAACGCTATTTATATTTTATTACAATTACTTAAAAATTCTCTGGATAACTTAAATCTTACTTTTGCAAACAACTATTTGCAATAAAATTGAAACGAATAAAATTTAAATTGTTTTAGGTATTTAGAAATTGTATACAGTAATGTTAAAAAGTATTTGCTAAACGTGATCAATTTGGTTAATTACCCATAAATGTAAGTTTTATCAGTCAATAATATTAAGTTTACAACTAATTATGAAACCATATTTACACAATATGGTGATTTCTTTGTTAATCAGTTAACTTAAAAAAAAATATTTGTTCATTCTTTTGCCGGTTTAAAAACTCAGAGAGTTTTATACCGGTGTTATCAAACAAAAAATTTTTTATGTAGTTTTAACCGGAGCGGAGCTGTTAAAAAAACCTCCGGTTTTTTAGTGAAACGGTAGGGGCAAAGGACGGTGTTAAAATTTAAAAATTTTTATCTATTTAATATATTATCTTTGAATACGAGTTGCTGATATGGTTAACTTTATTAACAAGCAACTCAAGCAGTAAATCTTCCAGACCAGTTGGTTAAATATTTGATTTTCACATTAACAGGCCATTAAGTTATATTAATGGACATAGTGGATTACCTTATCTTGAAAAAATAAACATAATAATCTGGAACAATTAGGTTTGGCTAGAATTTAACAACCAAAATTACAAAACAACTATAAGATCTTAATCTTTTAATTATAAAATTAATATTTTATAAAAAAGTAGTAAGTTGAAGTTTTGTTTTTATTATTTTTATAATAAAGTAACTATAAAAAATTATTAAAAAATAATTTATAGTAATTTATATTGGATGTCTCAATTATATTAGTTGATTAAAAAATTTATCATTGAAAATATTTTAATCACCTTTTTTTAATTTTAAAAAAAGGTGCATTGATTTGCCTTTGCCTTTTTCTGGTAGAAAACTTAAAACTCTCTGAGTTTTTAAACCGGCCTTTGCCGGAGCGGAGCTCCGGTACGGAGTAACCGGCTGCTCCGCGCCGGCCTTTGCCGGAACTCCGTTCCGGTTTCAAACTAGTTTCTGATCAATAAGCGAAAGTCTATTTTTGATTTTCTGTATCTGTATCTTTGTTGCTTAGCGTTAAGCGGTCTGGATTAAAAAATTTTGAACATTAAAATTAAAGTAGTTTTGAAATAATCAACTATTTCTTTGCCCCTTAATAAAGGGCACAGATTTTAAAATCTAAATTTTTTTACAATGTAAATTACACTAATTTTACAACATATATTATATTTTATAAAATTCTTTTAGCAAATTTTTATCAATAAAAATTTGCTTTTGTTTTAATTTTGTTTATTCCAACTTAGTTGAATAAGCAAAAGCTTAGAAAATTTGTTATTTTGGAGATTTCCGCTATGACTATAGCAATTGGTAAAACTCAAGAAAAACGTGGCTGGTTTGATTTAGTAGATGACTGGTTACGTCGTGATCGTTTTGTATTTGTTGGATGGTCTGGTTTATTACTATTCCCTTGTGCATATCTTGCATTAGGTGGTTGGTTAACTGGAACTACTTTTGTAACTTCTTGGTATACTCACGGATTAGCATCATCTTACCTGGAAGGTTGTAATTTTTTAACAGCAGCAGTTTCAACTCCAGCAAACAGTATGTCTCATTCTCTTTTATTTCTTTGGGGTCCTGAAGCACAAGGAGATTTCACACGTTGGTGTCAATTAGGTGGTCTTTGGACATTTGTGGCACTTCATGGATCTTTTGCTCTTATTGGATTTATGTTACGTCAATTTGAAATTGCGCGTTCTGTAAAACTACGTCCTTATAATGCTATTGCTTTTTCTGCACCAATCGCAGTTTTTGTATCAGTATTTTTAATTTATCCTTTAGGTCAATCAGGATGGTTTTTTGCTCCTAGTTTTGGAGTAGCAGCTATCTTTCGTTTTATTTTATTTTTCCAAGGATTTCATAACTGGACATTAAATCCGTTTCATATGATGGGTGTAGCAGGTGTTTTAGGTGCTGCATTACTTTGTGCAATTCATGGTGCTACTGTAGAAAATACTCTGTTTGAAGATGGTGATGGTGCAAATACTTTCCGTGCTTTCAATCCAACTCAAGCAGAAGAAACTTATTCAATGGTTACTGCAAATCGTTTTTGGTCACAAATCTTTGGTGTAGCTTTTTCTAACAAACGTTGGTTACATTTCTTCATGCTTTTTGTACCAGTAACTGGATTATGGATGAGTGCTATTGGAGTTGTAGGATTAGCTTTAAATTTACGAGCTTACGATTTCGTTTCTCAAGAAATTCGTGCTGCTGAAGATCCTGAATTTGAAACTTTCTACACAAAAAACATTCTTCTAAATGAAGGTATTCGTGCATGGATGGCTGCGCAAGATCAGCCACATGAAAAACTTGTATTCCCGGAGGAGGTTTTACCACGTGGAAACGCTCTTTAATGGTGCATTAACTGTAGGTGGTCGTGATCAAGAATCAACTGGTTTTGCTTGGTGGGCTGGAAATGCTCGACTAATTAATCTTTCTGGAAAACTTTTAGGTGCTCACGTAGCACATGCTGGTCTTATTGTATTTTGGGCAGGTGCTATGAATTTGTTTGAAGTAGCACATTTTGTACCAGAAAAACCAATGTATGAACAAGGTTTAATTTTATTACCACACCTTGCAACTCTTGGATATGGTGTTGGGCCTGGTGGAGAAGTTATTAACACTTTTCCTTATTTCGTTTCTGGTGTTCTTCATCTTATTTCTTCAGCTGTTTTAGGTTTTGGAGGTGTATATCATTCACTAATTGGTCCTGAAACATTAGAAGAATCTTTCCCATTTTTTGGATATGTTTGGAAAGATAAAAATAAAATGACTACTATTCTTGGTATTCATCTTATTATTTTAGGTATTGGGGCTTGGCTTTTAGTTTGGAAAGCTATGTATTTTGGTGGAGTATATGATACTTGGGCTCCGGGTGGAGGCGATGTTCGTATAATTACAAATCCTACTATCAGTCCAGGCGTTATTTTTGGTTATTTATTAAAATCACCATTTGGCGGTGACGGTTGGATCGTAAGTGTTGATAATATGGAAGATATTATTGGCGGACATATTTGGATTGGTACTCTTGAAATTCTTGGTGGAATTTGGCATATTCTTACTAAACCTTGGGGTTGGGCACGACGTGCTTTTGTATGGTCAGGTGAAGCTTACCTTTCATATAGTTTAGGTGCAATTTCAGTAATGGGTATCATTGCTTGTTGTATGTCTTGGTTCAATAATACTGCATATCCAAGTGAATTTTATGGTCCAACAGGACCAGAGGCATCACAATCTCAAGCTTTTACATTTCTTGTTCGAGATCAACGTTTAGGTGCTAACGTAGCATCAGCACAAGGTCCTACAGGTTTAGGAAAATATTTAATGAGATCTCCGACTGGAGAAATTATTTTTGGTGGTGAAACTATGCGTTTTTGGGATTTTAGAGGACCATGGTTAGAACCATTAAGAGGGCCAAATGGTTTAGATTTAAATAAACTTAAAAACGATATTCAACCTTGGCAAGAAAGACGTGCCGCTGAATATATGACTCATGCTCCGTTAGGATCTCTAAACTCTGTTGGTGGTGTTGCTACTGAAATTAATGCAGTAAACTTTGTATCTCCACGTAGTTGGTTAGCAACTTCTCATTTTTGTCTTGGTTTCTTCTTCTTTGTTGGACATTTATGGCATGCAGGAAGAGCTCGTGCTGCTGCAGCTGGTTTCGAAAAAGGAATTGATCGTGACAATGAGCCAGTACTTTCTATGCGACCTTTAGACTAACAAAAGATTTAGTTTAGCGTTACGCTTTAAAATCTTCGATTTTACATGGAACAAAAACTTGTTTTTAATTTTGATACAAAATATCAAAAACGTAGTGGTGTGGAACAACTAGACTAAAAATAGAGTTGGTTTGTGTTACAGTGGTTCCAAACCACTAAAGTTTTTAAACCAGCGAAACTGTTAAAAAAATCATAGGTTTTTTTAAAAGGTTACTCCGTATCGGCTCCGTTAAAATTGAAGATTTTAAAGGGCCGGTATGAAGTCCCGGAGCGAAGCTGTAAAATCGAAGATTTTAAAGGCACGGAGTAGCCTTTAAAATCTTCGATTTTACAGTCTCACATCACTTTTTTATTCTTTTTTGCTTTTTCTAAAAAAGACACAGGGCATCTTTAAGGTAATAATTTAAAGATTTTAACGGTTTTTTTAAAACTAAATATTTAGTATCAATTGTGAAAATTTAAATTAAATAAATGTTTTTATTTATTGATTGAAATTCTTTAAATCAATAAAAATATGATAAAAAATTATTTTTCGTCGTCGAATTAATCAATTAATTTCAATCTGTCCTTTGCCTTTTTTTTTTGCTCCGCTCCGGTGAGATAAAGTTTTTTACCGGAGCGGAGCAAAAAAAAAAGGCAAAGGTCAGTACATTGCATCTATTTTAAATAGAATATTTTTTGTTGTTGACACCTTTTATAAAATACAGTAAATTTTTATTATGTAAAATTTTGTTCTTTACAAAAGTCGTTATGGTGAAAAGGTAGACACACAACATTCAAAATGTTGCGGGGAAACCCGTGTCGGTTCGAATCCGACTAACGACAAATTATTTATTTTTTTTTAATATACTTTTTTATACTATTAATGCAGCGAAATGCAATTTTAGCTGCATTAACCGGTACTCTAACAAGTACTACCTTTTTAAAATCGAAGATTTTAATTTGAAAGATCCTTCTAAAATAAACCTATGGGCCTTTGCCCCCTACCGGAGCGGAGCTCCGGCAAAGGCCGTTTCACTAAATAAACCTATAAGTTTATTTTAACTGTTAAAAAATAGAATATTTTAACGAAGTGGCCTTTGCCGGAGCTCCGCTCCGGTTATGGAGTACCGGTTTATTTTAATAGCTCCGCTCCGATTACTCCGTACCTGCTGCTTTGCGACGGCAAGGAGAAGTAGCCAACGCTTTCAAATTTTCGATCCCTTACCTTTTAAAATCTTCGATTTTACACTCCGCTCCGGTTGAATCAGCTTTTTAAATATATTTAAAAAGCTGATTCATTCCAAATTAGTTTTATTTAACTAAGTGTCTAATATACTATATTTACAACTAAAAAATTCCTTTTAAAATCGAAGATTTTAATACGGAGTAGCCTTTTAAAATAATATGTAAATATATATTATTTTAAAAGGCTACTTCGTGAAGGTAACAAAATTATTGTGTTACATACTTAAAATAAAATGAAAAATTATCTGTAATTTGTGTATAATAGTATCAATAAACCTATCTGATTTGATATCAATACTTTAAAAACAAACCATTATTGAAAAGTGAAGCTTTTAATAGGACTCTTTTCAAATCGAAGATTTTAACCGTTAAAAAAACCATAGGTTTTTTAAAAAGGCTGCGTTAAAATCGAAGATTTTAAAGCGCCGATAAAGATGCATTGAAAATTAAACTTTCCCTTGCCTTTTAAAATAAACCTACTTTTGCCGGTTTAAAAACTCAGAGAGTTTTCTACCGGCCTTTGCCTATTAAAATCTTCGATTTTAAAAGGCAAAGGCCGGTAGGTTTATTTTAACCGCTCCGCTCCGGTTTATTGCAAAAATTTTTAAAAATTAAGTATTTTGATACTTCGTAAACCTTGCTTTTTGTGTGAAAATCCGTAATTATTTTACTAAATAATTAGTGTTGTTCCAAACCATTAGGGTTAATCAAAGATTTTCACACATTACAGGTTTGGAGAGGAAACTATAAATTTAACTTGTCTTTTAAAAAGGTATTTAAAAAAAATACAAGTTTCAGATTTTGGTGCGTAAAATTAAAAATTGTGAATACTTAGTTGTTTAAAAACATGCATTCCTTTTTCAAACCATCAAACTTTCTTAAAGCGCTTATAAAAAATGTTTAAAATCGCAGACCATTAACATTTTTTGAAAGACCACTAACGTATTTTTAATACTTTTTTAATCATCTCAATATTTTATCCCTAGCTTAAAAAACAACTATGCAACTCGAAAATTTGATTAAGGTTTTTAATGCATTAAAAACCTTAATCAAATTTAACCTTTATTTTCAATGCAACTTTTTAAAGCCGATTAAAAATAATCCATTTTCTTACAAAATCGAAGATTTTGACAGCAAATGGATTATTTTTAAAATTAAAAGTTTTGCAAAAAAATAGTTTAATCTTTAGGTTTACAACAAAAAAAACGTAGTGTTGTCAGAAAAACATTTTGCAAAGATAGACGGATTAAAATCTGTAATTAAACTTTTTTTTAAGTTGAACAAAATATTCTAAACTTGGATATATAATTTATGACTCTTATTTTTCAATTAACTCTTTTTGCTTTAATTGCTTTATCTTTTTTATTAGTAGTTGGAGTTCCTGTAGTTTTTGCATCACCTGAAGGTTGGACAGAAAACAAACGTACTGTTTTTTCAGGTTTAGGTTTGTGGGTTTTATTAGTTTTTTTAGTAGGTGTTTTAAATTCTTTTGTAGTCTAATAGTTTTGATCACTACTAATTATTATTTAATTTTAGCGTTCTATTCAAAAATTTTAAAATAATCTTATCTAATTAGTGTGAAAAAGTGGAATTGAAAGAGGCGATATTGTATACTAATTCAAAATCAGCGCATAAAATTTTATTTTATGCAGCTGACAAGTTAAAATCCCAGATTTTAACCTAGTCAGTTTGGTGCAATAATTTTTAAGTTGATTTTATTTACAAATAAAAATATTTTTTAGTTGCTGTTCAAAATTTTCAATTTTGAAAACTAACGTTAAACTTTAAATAACAAAATAAACCCGTTAAATTAATAATTTAAACGGGTTTATTCAATTTTTTGATTTATAATACTGATATGTAAGAGATTTGCTTGTAATGCAGCTGGTAAATCGAAGATTTAAAATGAATCAAATTTTGAATTTTTAATATCTCCCTGCTTTTGCCGGTACTCCGTACCGGTTACCAACTATTTTTAACAACCGGAGCGGAGCTCCGGCAAAGGTCAGTTAAACTCGAATATTATTTTGCACAACAAATGTTTTCTTTTATTTTTTTGCAAAACAGTAAATGGTTTGGAGTATTCGCAATATAATATAAAATGTATTATTTTCACCCTAATCCGACTCTTTAAAAAAACCATAGGTTCTCTTGCCAGTACTCTGTACTGGTTTTTAACAGTTAAAAACCAGTACAGAGTACTGGCAAGAGAACCTATGGTTTTTTTAAAAGGCTGCGTTAATATCGAAGATTTTAAAGCGTCGATTGAATGAAATAATTCAAATTATTGCAAATCGTAAATTTGAATAAGGTTTTGACGCAGGTTTTCGAAAATTTCGAAAACCTGCTTGAAAACCTTTATTAACCATAATACTTTATTTTCTAAATACTGTTAAAAAATATTGAAAAAATTTAACTGATTTTAGTTTTACATAAAATATAAAAATTTTTCTCAAAAAGGTCAATGATTTTTTTGCCCTTCAATCAAGGGCACAGTTTTCAAAATAAAAAATTTGCAACACTTACGTTTTTTGATAAAAATTTATTCTCCCTCGTTGGCCTTTAAAATCGAAGATTTTAATGCGGAGCAGTTAAACTCTTCGAGCCTTTGCCAGTACTCTGTACTGGTTTAAAGGGACTCCGTACCGGAGCGGAGCATCCGGATCTTTCAGTCCGGTTTAAAATCGAAGATTTTACAGCCTTCGAACTTCTTGAAAATCTTTTTGAAAAATTTCAAATTTTTTTTTCATCAGCTTTTTCATATATAGAAAAGCTGCACTGACAAAAAAATTTAAAATAAAGGCTAGTAATTGGGAAAAAATAAAATTTGCACAATTTCTTGACACAAAAGCTTATCCCAATATTTGTAGCTTTAGCGATCTGGACCATTTCATTATTTATGATTCGTTATTTGGTTTAAATTTTGTGATTTTAAAACAAGCAGATAAGTTTATAGTTCCAGATGGGTTCACATTTTTTATATTTTTATTAAAGGAATCAGGAATCAGTTCTTTTTTTGCCAATACAGATAAACCGAATTTAGAAAAAATTGTAATAATATCGTTTTGTCGAATAGTTTTAAATCGTATTAAATAATAAGCAAAATAATCTAAAAGTTCGCGATTTTCTTCTAATAAACAAAAAGCTTTGTTAAAACATAACATCACTAAGCTATGATAAATATAATCTCGATCTAATTTATATAAATTATTCCATGTAACAAAAGATGTTGTTTTACCATATAAATTTTTTGACTTCCCACTTAAAATCGAAGATTTTAATGCAGTCAAAACATGATATTGATCATTTTTTTGAAAAGTTTCAAGCGTTAAGCGGTCTGGAACTGTTTTTTTGTTTGGTTTTACAGTAAGTTTTTTCATATTCTTATTTTTTAGCTCCGACTCGGAGAAGTCGGTACCCCGTACCGATGAAGAAGACAAAAGATTACTGAAATTTTCTTTATTATGCCAATATTGATCTGGGGGCATCCATTCGTCGTTTCTTTCAGTCTGCTGAGGATCAGGAAGAAAAATTCGGTACCAGTCATTTTCAGTTGGAGGTACAAGGTATATTTGGTTTGTTACTTGATATTGCCACCAAGGGCTGAATGACCATTTTTGATAATCTTCATTACGTAGTACAGGTTCCTCTTTTTTGTTAAGTGTGTCAGGTTTCTTAAAAGTTGCAGCCTCTTTAATATCTTTTAATTGATTTTCATCATTTTCTGCAAGTTTATTTAAAAAACGAAATAATTCAATTTCTCTAATTTCTCGTGTATTTTGATTTGTTATAATTTGATTTTCTTTGCGAATTGAAATTTTTTTAGAATATAAAAACCAATTGTTAATCATAGAATAACCTAATGAACTTGCAATACGTAAATCAGCGTTCCCCAAATCAGAATCCCATAGCTTGCGTTGAAAAATTTTTGATTTCGAAACCGGAGCGGAGCATCCGGCAAAGGAATCTCGATCTAATTGATAACAGTTAATGTTAGTTGTTTTTTTATTTTTATAAAAAAATAAAGAGGAGCCACATAAAGCTAGTATTTCAGCAGCTTTTCCAGCATACAATCCAATCATTTGAGTTTCAAGTTCAACACGTCGATAATTTTTTAATAAAAATTGGTGAGAGTTTTTACGTATCTTTTTTGAATATGGCCAAAAATGTAATACAATAGCTGGAGGGTGTTCAGGAAGCATAGTGTAAAGAATAGCTTTTCCAGCTTGATAATAAGCCAATCGACTAACAAAAAATGGATCTTTGTATTTTTGACCATTTGACATTAATTTTGAATAACTTTCCATTGTCGGTTTTTCTATCCCATAACTGGTTATAAAATCAATTCCGTGTTCAATAGTATCTATTGAATGGATGGTTTCTTTAAGAATAGCTTGAATAGAAGATTGATTCATTATTGCGGATAAATCGGCAGCACTAAATCCTTCAGTGCGGTTACCAAAATAATCCCAAGAAACATTTTTGTCAATTCCCAAATTTTGACTATACAGTTTTAAAATTTCAATTCGTTTTTCTTTTCCCGGAAAAGCTAAATGTAGAATTTGATCAAATCTTCCTGGCCGTGTAAAAGCTCTATCTAATACAGCAGGTCTATTTGTTGCACCAATAACAACAACCCCTTGACGTGGAGAAAGACCATCCATTTCTACTAAAAATTGCATTAAAAGGCTTAAACGTTCGTGTGTTATGGCTTGTCTATTTTGTTCTTCTTGTAATGATTGTTCAGCAATAGATAAGGTTGTTGAAGAATTGTTGCCTAGCGAATTATTTCGCGATTTAGGTAAAAATTCGCGATTTTCATTTGAAGTTTCTGGAAGAAATTCATTATCATCTAAAAATTTAGAAATCTTATTTCCACGGTCCCCGGAAAAATTAGTTTCCAATGGTGTGGTATAACGTGAATTAATTGAAACTTTATGTAATGATTCCATCAATTCATCTGCACCCATTGGATTTTGCATTACATTTTGTCTTTGTTGGCCAAGTGTATCTATTTCATCAATAAAAAGAATGCAAGGTGCTAATTCTCTTGCACGATCAAACATATTTTTTAATTTTTCTGTTCCGCCGGAGGTTTCACTTTTTTCTGGATCGATTAATGAACTTCCAGATTGAACTAAAACAGGAACTTCTGCTTCTCCTGCAATTGCTTGAACAAGTAAAGTTTTTCCAGTTCCTGGCGGACCAACTAATAAAATTCCTTTTGGAATTATACTTCCACGCAATTTAAATAAATTTAGTTTTTTATTCCGAAGAAGCCATACAATTTCACTTAATTCAGGCAAAATTTTCTCAATTCCAGCAATATCTTTAAATCTTTTTTCAGTTTTTTTGATTAATCGAAAATCTTGATTATTACTTAATTGAAGTTCATCTTTTAAATTGTCATCAAGAATACCTAACAACTCGATTATATTTATAATATAGGAAAGTACTTCTTTTCCATATTTTTTATAATAAGACTGTAAAATATTTAAACAGAATAAAGCAAAATAAATTTGTGTGACAATACTTAATGGTTCTGTAGTAAGTGGTTCCCAACTATCTCGAAATCGATTATGCGGATCGGTAAAAATATTTGATTGCTTTGCGTTAAAAATAGTTGGAATTCTTTGATAAATTGCATTTAAATTTGTATTTTCTATTATATTCCGTTGCAATAATGTTTTTGAAAAAGGAAATGAATGATCTATAATTTTTGAAAAACGAGAATTGGAAAAACCGGTACTTGGTACCGTAGCCTTCGCGTTAAAATCTTTAATTTTAAAGGCTTTTGCAAATCGTTGATTTGCAACTGGTAACGAGGACGTTAAAATCTCCGACCCTTGCCTTTTAAAATCTTCGATTTTACAGCTCCGCTCCGGTTTTAAAGTACTGGTATCTAATACTGATTTGTTAATACTGGATACTTTGCTCCTATTAAAATCGATTTCAAAATTTTTCGGTAATAGAGAAGATTGATAATCTAAATGAGTTAATGGCCAAAAAATTTTTTTACCAGTTGGCTGAAACATAGTAACAAATGGTAATACAATATCTATTTCAGAATCTTTTTCGGATTCTAAGTTTTGTTCCGCTTTTGCTTTTTCCCATTTAGGTTTCATTATTTCTAAAATATCATACCATTCTTTTTCTTCTAAAAAAGCAACCTTTTTGTTAATTTTAGTAGGAATTACAGATGGATTTGGTTGCTGAGTAGAATTTTGTTTATTAATTTTAGAAATAAAATAGAATTTTTTCTGATTAGTAAATAATTTATCGGGAAACATAGAATTTTTAGTCAATTCATCTTCAACCGACTCGGAGAGGTCGGTACCTCGTACCGATGATTCTGTATCTGAAAATTCTGTTGTGGATTCTAAACCTAAAAAATTTATTTTTCGATCAGTTAATGGATTGTCAGAAGCTAAATATTTTGAAGTCCATTTTAAAACTTTCTTTTGGTTTAAAAGATCTACATCTTTCGTTATTGAGTTTAACGAAATACCAGGACCCTCATAAATAGGTTGATCATTTTTTTCAGTATCTTCTAGTAAAGTAGGACGATATTTCAATTGAAACGAAGGAATCGAATTTAACTCTAATGTGGATAAATTATATTTAGATTCAGAAACTAAACTTGGTGGTAACCATATTTTTAGTACATGATTGCTTTCCAAAATAGGAGACTGTTTTTGCAATTTTAAAAATTGCGCCAATTTAGTTTTGTACAAAGTATTAAGTTTATATTCATATATATCGTTTTTATTCATATCTGGGTATCGATACCCAGACATTAGTCGTGGTTGTTGAAAAAAATTTTCTGTTAATTTAAAATTATTAAAGGGGAGAATTTTTTGGTTATCAAAAAGTAACTTTAATTCTCTTTGTAAAAAATTTAATTTTGTTAAATTATTATTAACAAGTTTTTTACTTTTAAAATTATGCAAATCTTCGATTTGATTAAGGTTTTCAATACCTTGTAAATCTAGCGTTAAGCGGTCTGGATTAGTTAATTCTAAATTTTTTATTTTATTAGGTCTCTTTTCCTTGTTAAAATTTTCGATTTTACATCCTTCAACTGGGGTTAATTCATTGTTTTGTTGCCCTTTAAAATCTTCGATTTTAGGGTCAACCATTTGGTATTCGGTAGTGGCTTGTCGCAAAGCGTCATCTTCAATTTGAGAATATTTTACATCGCTATTTTGTCTGGACTGTTTTATATTTGTAATAGAAGTTTGAAGGCCACTCCCGGTACGGAGTCCCTTTAAACTCGAAGAGTTTAACTGCTCCGCATTAAAATCTTCCATTTTAAAGGCCAACGAGGGAGTTGAATTAGTAATATTCGGAGTATGTTTTTTACAAGCTAATAAGTGATCGTTAATTTTATTTAATGATTTCGACCATTTAATGTTTTTTTGATCATCCAAAATTTTATTTGGAAAGGTTGAAAAACTAAATGGTATTTTCATTTTATTTGAAAACTCCAGACCATTTAATGTTTTTTTATTTAGTTGATAAATTGGTAATAACTGCAATTTATGATTTATTGGGGTTCGAGGGCCACCCCCGGCCAACGAGGGGGTAAGTTCTTCGATTTCAGACCTGTGAACGTTTTTTTCAAAAAAACCAGTATCCATTTTTAATGGTAATTCATCTAAATTAGATGAAAATTTTTGTCGCCAATTTGTAGAATCTACCAATTTATTATTTGGAGAAAAAGGTTTATCAATAAAAATTTTATTTATTTCACTAGTTTTGGATAAAAATGGTAATCTTATGTTACGATTTGAAATACTATACCATTTTTTCCCAAATACAAATTCATGAAATGAGGAAGTGTTATAGTTTTTGATTTTTAGATCTTCATTTAATTTAACATTTTTAACGTTAACAGGATTATGAATAACTATCCAATCATTATCTTTGATATTTTGAACTAAAGAAGAATTTTTTTTTGGAAAAAAACCTATATAATTTTGTTTTTGTTGTTGGTTCCAAATTGAATTTGTTTGAATTAAAATTGAATCATTATAAAGATCAACCCTTTCAATTGTAGGATCTTTCTCAATAAAAGAAAAATTAATATTTTTTAAAAATTTTGTTTGAAATTTACTTTCCTTTGCCTTTAAAAAAACCTCCGGTTTTTTTAACAGCTCCGCTCCGGTTTCAGAATCAATAATTTTATTATTGAGCATATTTTGTTTATGCTCATCTAAAATAGATGAAGTGGATATAGGCAATGGTTCACGGGCGATTGAGGTTTTAAAATCTTCCAGATTAACACGGTTGATACTTTGTATCGATGGTGATCGAAATGTTCCATTTTTTTTGTTTTCTAAAAATTGTGATCCCAGACCACTTACGTTTATTTCCCTTTCAAAATCTTCGATTTTGAGAGACAAAGGTAATACGTTTTTTATTTTTGTATTTTGATTTACTATATTTTTGTCTAAATCAAAATAATTAGATATTAAATATTCAAATGTTTCCCATGAAATTTGCGAATAAGGTATAGAAGTAGCCGGAAGATTGTTTTTTAAAAAAAGCGAAACAAATTGATCTCCATAACGGACTTTTATTGGCATAAAAACACCAAAAATAAATAACAAAAAACTAATAACAACATGTAAATTTATTGTTTCTTTAAAAAAACTAATTATAGTTTTTTTAGACCAACTACGAGATTCTAAAATAAAAACACCAATTTTTTTAGAACTAAAATTTAAAATTTTAGTTTTATTTGTTAAAATTTTTGATTTTAATGTCATAATATTTTTATCTTATTTAAGTAAAAATTTTATTGCAAAAAAAATGCAAATTTCACTAAATTTAGTACTTTACTAAATCCATGTTAACAACATGGATTTTCATAAAGCGAAAATATTTAAAAAAACTGCATTGATTTATATATTTGAAAAACGCAGTGGTTTGGAGTAAAAAATAACTGGAGTAAATTTCAAATAGTAAACCACTAGGTTAAAATTTATAGTATTAACTGTTGAGAATTACAGTGAAAATCTATAATTAATGTTAGTAACTGTGATAACACTTTTTTGTTGAGAGGTAAGTTAGCCAAACTATTGCAAATCGATAACTTGAATCACTTAAAACTGAATCCTGTTTTAGGTGCCATTAAAAACAAAATAAATCACACAATAATTGAATTGAAAATTTTTTATTTTAAAAAACTTTAAAACGCCGTTAAAATCCCAGACCACTTACGTTTTTTAAAGCTATACAACGGTTTAAAAAAAATTAAGTAGTAAAAAAAATTTGCAACTTTTTTGCAAACTGTCAAAATCTTCGATTTTGAAAGTGACAAACTTTGAAATTTTTCAAAACGGTAAAATAAAAAGTAAATTAATTTTCACATCCTCCAAACCAACGCGTTAAAATCTACAATTTTAACGCATTTAAAATCCCAGACCACTTACGTTTTTTAATGGTACCTAATAGCCAGTTGATACAAAATATTATTTAACATTGAAACATTATATTGGAACCAATCATCTGGCTTTTATTAGCTGGCGTTACAAAATCAACGATTTTGTAAGAATCGTACCTAAAATAATACAATTTAAAAAATAAAACAATTTAAAAAATTATATAATTAAAATTTATTTTAATACTTTTTTTATTTTGAAACAATTAAATTTAAAATTTTTTGACTAAAATAAATTTTAGTAATCCTTAAATTCACCATTTTATCATAAACTTAAAAAAATTCAAATTTTTTTATTTCAATTAAAAATTGAAGATCTTGAAAATTAACATTATTTTAAAATTAACTTTTTAAATAACTAAATATATGAGCTCAGTAGGATTCGAACCTACATTAGAAACTTAGAAGGTTTCGGTCCTATCCCTTAGACGATGAGCCCATTTTTTACATGAAATTCACAATATCTCTGTAAATTCGAAAACATACTATCAAATTAAAATTTGATAATAAAATTTTTAGTGTTGTAATCTGTTTCGAAAATTTTAGTGTAAAATAAAAAAAAAATAACTCACTCTTTAAAAAAACCTATGGTTTTTTTAACGCAAGCTGTGATCAAAATTTTCAATTTTGAGAAGTACTGATTTGCAAAAAATTATCATTTATCATCTGTTATCTGATAATTTATTTTAAAATATTTGATTTTGTAAATTTAGTTTTTTTTAATTTTGAAAAATAGGGTGAAATTTAAAAAATCGGCGCAGAGCAGCCGACTTCTCCGAGTCGGTAAAAATCTTATTTGCTGATAAAAAAGTTGGCAAAATTAGAAATTACCTATACTTTTTAAATACACGTTTTTATTTAGAATTGGTATGAAAAACTGAATCAAATCTTAGATTTCCATAGTTAATATGCATTATTTTTTAAGTATTAAAAAATAAAAAATTTATTAAAATTTTAACACTTAAAAAAAATAAATACAATATGTAAAATATATAAAATTGACATTATCAATATTATTTTGATAATTTATTTTTTTTGCAAAAAATAATAATTTGTTAAACTGTCGAATTTTTTATGAAGGTTTTAATCAACCTTTTTAAATTAAAAAAAAGCTGCATTAATTAAAAAAGGTTTTTAAAATCTTCCACTTTCACAGGTAGTATCTGTTATTTTTACTAAATAATCTAATTGAAATAATAAAATTTTTTTCATTAAAACTTTTAAAAATCAAATTTTTATTTTAAAAAGGTAATCTTCTAAATTTTTAATTTTGATCCAATCACCTCAAAGGCCTTTTAAAATCTTTGATTTTAATGGTATCAAACCGGAGCGGAGCAGTTAAAAAAACCATAGGTTTTTTTAAAGGCAAGGGTCGAAGATTTGAATCAGCTGTTAAAAAAACCAGTACTTTTTAAAAAATATTCTATTTTTTAAAAAGTACTGGTTTTTAAAAGGGACTCCGTACCGGTACTCAAACCAGTACAGAGTACTGGCAAAGGAAACTATTACCGGTGTGGAACAACCGGCTTTTGCCGGTACTCCGTACCGGTGTGAAACAAGAAACAACCGGTAGAAAACTCTTAGAGTTTTTAAACCGGTGTGGAACAACCGGCTGCTCCGCTTTAAAATCTTTGATTTTAATAGGCTGCTTCGCTTTAAAATCTTTGATTTTAATAGGCTGCTCCGTATTAAAATCAAAGATTTTAAAAGGCTGCATTAAAATCTATGATTTTAAAGCGCCGGCAAAAGCCGGTTTAAAATCGAAGATTTTACAGCCAACGAACCACTAAAACATATTTCTTATATATGGGCCGAGCTGGATTTGAACCAGCGTAGACATACGCCAGCGGATTTACAATCCGCCCCCATTAACCACTCGGGCATCGACCCTGAAAACTTATAATAAAATCAAAGATTTTCAAAAAAAATGTATCCACCTCGTTGGCCTTTAAAATCGAAGATTTTAATGCCAAGCATCCTTTTAAAATAAACCTATAGGCCTTTGCCCCCTACCGGAGCGGAGCTCCGGCAAAGGCCGTTTCACTAAATAAACCTATAAGTTTATTTTAACTGTTAAAAAATATTCTATTTTAACGAAGTGGCCTTTGCCGGAGCTCCGCTCCGGTTATGGAGTACCGGTTTATTTTAACAACTTCGGACCGGAGCGGAGCATCCGGATCTTTCAGTCCGGTTTAAAATCGAAGATTTTACAGCTGGTAAAATCTTCGATTTTAAAGAACCACTTTGTAATTTTTAATTTAAATTTTTAGTAATTCTTTTAAAGTAATTTAAAAACTATTGTATCATGAAATAAAAAAAATGCAAATTTACAAACTTATATAATATATAAGTTTATATTAAGTACCAATAAGTTTGGCAGATTTAGATCAATTACCTTTTTATGCAGTTCTTCAATATTTTTCAAATTCAAAAACTTAATAATTACAATATCTTAAATTTTTAATTTACATTATGTAAAATGACTATCATTTCAAAAGTAAACAAACAAGGTTAAACATTAAAATGTAATAACCAATTACTCATACCTTTGCCGGATGCTCCGCTCCGGTTTATTAGTTGATAAAAAAAATTATTTTTATAACATTTTTTGAGTATATTAAAACTAGTTAATATATGGTCTAAATTTGTATATGTGGTACTCTAAA
>Ga0247770_1000137_pt1 | contig 65436 bp, 50 predicted proteins | sample UWRJL136409B6_FD_179943 | JGI IMG/M metagenome (GOLD analysis project Ga0247770, IMG submission 179943) | Plant litter microbial communities from Arlington Agricultural Research Station in Wisconsin, United States - UWRJ-L136-409B-6 | ecosystem: Environmental > Terrestrial > Plant litter >...
TTAATAACAAATTAAAGCTCATAAAAAGAAAAGCCTATGGGTTTAGAAATTTTGACAACTTTATTCTGAGGAGCTTCTTACATTGGCATTTTGCTAGTTAGTTTTACATACTAGGTTCGGTAGAACCCGTTTTTTAAATAAAAAAAAGGTTGATCAGGCTGACTACCATTAGCAGGAGCGATCGCTGCCAATTTCCGATTAGATGTTCATCCCAATAGCCAACTTGTTTAGCTTGTAGCTGCACTGTCTTCGCTCTCTTTCGCCAAGACAGTGCAAAACCACCAACCTTAGTTAAATCGGTCAGGCCTTGTCAATCCTAACGACATAGGAGTGGTGTTTGCCTTTAGCGATCGCCAATGCTGCCAACTACTCCTCTACCCAATTGAGTAACCCAAGAGAAGTAACAGATCCCAAAAAGTGAGCGCCAATCAGATTAACGTTTGCCATCGTCACAAAAATATCTAGGGAACGAATCACATTTTCTGGCGTATAAGCTGCGAGCGCTTGCGGTTGACTAAGAGTTTTCGCTAGGACTACAGCAACTGTTTATTCAGAAGCGACAAACGCGATTAATACCCCCACCAAACTAGAAATTAATCTAACCCGTAAGGTGTGAGTAATATGTTCTTTGCTGGGATATACCTGGGAATTTTCGGCGTGCAAAAGTCTGCCTAAAAGCCGATCGCGAAAATCCTAAAATATTCTAAAGCACAGCAATAAAAGACCAACAATCGCTAAAAATACCCCAAAACCAATACCTGCATTATTGGTTTGTTCGCTCATGTTGCGACCCAACATAGCAAATAATAAAACAATGCCGGAAACAGCACCAAAGAATAACTGTATCCAGAAGCTAAATCTACTGAACAAGCGAAAATTTGCGACGAATTCGCTATCTTGTCAGGGGTGGCGACAAGGATTCTGGTTGATTCATTATATACACCTGATTGCTGAATTGAGCATCAAAACAAAAGCAAGTATCTCTGCTTCCCGCTTACACCTTAGCTCTCTTGACAGCATTCGGGTTTTTATTAAGTTTTTTGGGATTATTTTTAGCGCTACCAATTCTAATTGTTATTCAAATTTGGGTTAAAGAAGTTTTAATCAAAGATATACTAGACCGTTGGCAGACTGCTCATTCAGGAAAGCCACTCAATAACCCATAAAGCTATATTTGTCAAGCCCAACTAATGTGAATTTTATTAATCAATCAACCGATAATACTCCCGCTCAAGACAGATGACAAAAATATATAAATAAGCTAGTTATTAAGTTAATAAATTATAATATAAATCCTTTGTTTAAGAACTCAGTTAACTGGAAAGGAATGCACCATTGCCTATGGCAGCAGTCATTAACAACTAAATTGTCAAAAAATATGAAACCGCACAACTCATCCACCGACAACATTAAACAGTCAATTCGACAAGCAGCTTCTCATGCCTGGTTTGAGCGACTGGCAAGATTGGGATATGCTTCCAAAGGCTTAGTTTACTTTATTGTCGGTTTTCTAGCAGCACAAGCAGCCTTTAGTATGGGCGGCAGGACAACCGATACTAGCGGTGCATTATCAGAAATTGTTAACCAACCGTTCGGTAAATTTCTGCTATTTCTTGTAACAATTGGCATTATTGGTTATGCCCTTTGGCGTATCGTTCAGACAGTTCTCGACCCAGAACACCAAGGACAGAAAATGGATGCCAAGCGAATTGCCCAACGCATTGGCTACGCTTTAAGTGCTTTAGCTTACGCAGGTTTGGCTTTAACGGCTGTAAAACTGATAATGGGTTCGGGTCGTGGTAATAGCGATAGAACCGAAGATTTGACAGCCCAAATTTTAGCGCAACCGTTTGGACAATGGCTGGTAGCATTGGCGGGATCAATTGTTATTGGTGTAGGTTTTTCTTATTTCTACGAAGCATATAAAGCCAAGTTTCGTCGCCATTTCAAGCTAGATGAAATGAGCCAAGCCGAGCAAACTTGGGCGACACGGTTGGGTCGATTCGGAATTGCTGCCCGTGGAATTGTTTTCGTTATAATCGGTTTTTTCTTAATTCAAGCAGCGAGGCTATCGGATGCCAGCCAAACAAAGGGATTGGGCGATGTGTTGGGAATTCTGGCACAACAGCCTTTTAGTCCAGTGATTTTGGGTATAGTACCTTTGGGTTTAATTGCCTATGGCATATACTCGGTAATTGAAGCTCGCTATCGGCAAATTTTTCGCTCATAAGCTTGCCCCTTATACAGAGAGTTATAAGTTTTGAGTACAACAATTTTTTTGAATTAAAAACTTATCTAACTCAAAGCTCAAAACTTTTACAAGGCGTCCTAATTAAATCACCTGTTTTTAATTCTGGATATTTTAACTCAACACTTAAAACTTCAAACTCAAAACTCCTAAAAACTTATGGCACAAATTGGTTATCACGCTTCCCACGAACAATTCAAACCCAGCGAACTGCTGAAATATGTCCAAATGGCAGAACAAGCTGGCTTTACCCATGCCCTTTCTTCCGATCATTTCCACCCTTGGAGTGAAGCGCAAGGACAAAGTGGTTTTGCTTGGTCTTGGTTGGGTGCAGCAATGCAAGCAACGCCGACGCTTTCCTATCGGGTTGTTTCCGCTCCCGGACAGCGGTATCATCCGGCTATTATTGCCCAAGCTGCGGCTACTTTAGCAGAAATGTTTCCCAATCGTTTTTGGCTTACGGTTGGCAGCGGCCAAGCGTTGAACGAACATATTACTGGGGATAAGTGGCCTACTAAGAGCGATCGCAACGCGCGCCTCAAAGAATGTGTCGATATTATCCGCGCCCTTTGGGCAGGAGAAACCGTCACCCATCGCGGTTTAGTGTGCGTAGAAGATGCAAAACTCTATACCCGCCCGGAAATTCTCCCATTAATTATCGGCGCGGGAATTACCCCAGAAACCGCAGAATGGTTGGGCAGTTGGGCAGATGGATTAATTACTACTTCTCGCCCACCTGAAAAGTTAAAAAAAGTCGTCGATGCGTTTCGTCGCGGTGGTGGAGAAGGGAAACCAATGATTTTGAAAGTGCAGGTTTCCTATGACAGTAATGCAGAGAAAGCACTACAAGGCGCTCATCATCAATGGCGTAGTAACATCTTCAAAAGCAAAATGCTGACACAACTGATAACACCCGATCAATTTGATGCCGCCGGGGAGTTTGTGCAACCAGAGGAGTTATATCAACACGTCCGCATCTCTGCTGACCAAGAGCAGCATATTGAGTGGTTGCAAAAAGATATTGAATTGGGGTTTGATGAACTAATTTTGCACAACGTTAACCGAGAACAAGAGCAGTTTATTGAGGTATTTGGCGAAAAAGTAGTGCCAGCGCTGACAAAAAGTTGATTCGTAATTATGATGCTACTGATATCAATTCCGGCGGCGCCGGAATGATATCAAATCCGCGCTTCCTCGTCGGGCGTAAAGTCGAATCAAGGTGCCAACAAATAATTCGCACTATTTTCAGTTTTTTGACTCATAAGCTGTCGCGCATTTAAATTGTATATTCAGGGCGGGCGGGACGCCCACCCCACAAGACTTTGATTTTTTTTGACATACAATTTAAATGCCGCAACAGCTTAGTCAACAGTCAACAGTCACGGACGACATAGTAGGCGACTTGTTTGATTAGGTTTTCTACCGTTAAGTCTTCTACACAGTCGGCTCATGCGCCGCTCAACCTGCGCTCTTGTTCTATCCCGCATTCCGCACCCTCAACTGTCACAATCTGTTTTTACCTGTTTTCTCAAGCAATAAAGCTATAAATTATACTTTTATACTGTACATTAACGCCTATTCAGCAAGCAAGTTTTAATAACTGATTACTGATGACTAATGACTAATAGAAAAAAATTCCCAGGCCTTACCCGGGAATGAAAGATAAAAAAAAAGTAATGTTGTTTTAATAAATTGAATTTGCAAAAAAGCGGCGATAAATTAGTAGCAGCGCTTGTTGATTTGAGAGGCCAGGCCGGGGCGGGCAGTCCTGTGCAGATGCCCCACCCGATCGCATTTTCCAGTCTCAAGTAAACAGTTGCATTCATATTCGAGTACCAATTAAGCTTGGCTGCTGTTGCGAGTCTGGCTTGCCAGCTCCAACAGTTGCGCCCAGCGTTTTTGGACTTGTTTGGGAGTGCATTGGATTGCAGCGCCGATCGCCTTGTCGCTTTCTTGATTCCGCTTCATTTCTAACAGTTGCTGCATTTGGGGCGACAGTTGAGCGCGAAAAGCTTCCCATTGGTCCGAAGTCATTCCCAACTTTTGATCGAGATCAGCACCCAGCCATTCGTGCACAAGTTTCCAATTTTGAGTGCGGGCAAATTTTTCGACGTGGTACTTAAACCGCTGTTGTAAGTAGTCGCGCTGGCGGGAAGACAAACCGAGAACTTGATCGATTTCCGAAGCCGAAAGGTCTTGCAATTTTAAAGTTAGGTAGTCCACGCATTCGGGCTGATTTTGGGCTTCCAGATAGGCGATCAATTCCGAGACTACTCGATCGCGCAGCACAGCATCAGCCGGATCAACAGTTTCCGATACCATTTGCTCGCGCACTTGTTGCAGCGCCGGAGACCGGCTGTACATTTCCGCATCTTCTCCCTTGCCAGACTCTACAGCCATTTCAATGTCGATCGCAGTTTCCGGAGGCTGGCCCTTGGCAAATCCTTGAGCGCGCAACACGATCAGGCGCTGGCGGTTGCGGCCGGGCAAACCGATTTGGCGCTTGGCGTAGTGTTCGGTAAAAGCCATGTACTCAGCCAATTCTAGCTGCGTGCGGGGCTGGTAGGTAACATCGAGTTGGTGTTCGCGGCGGAAAGCTCGCAAAGATTCGATGTAAAAGCCTTGCAAAAAGTCTTCAATCATGTTGTAGCGAGCTTGGAAGTTCAAGTTCGATCGGAAAGAAGCAACATGGCGGTAAACCATCGCCGCGAGGTGAGAATGCAGTTCGACGCGGCCTTGTTTGGAACCGAGGCGGTAGTATTGCAGGGTTTTTTGCAACCGGTGCTCGGCCAAGGTGATTTGCCAAGCTTCAACTTCGCCGGAAATTTGGATGCGATCGCTTTTTTGGCAAATCCGTTCGACTTCCTTAGCAATCCGCATCGCCACTGCTTGAGCGCTGCGGCTGGTAGTTTTCATGGAGGCTTGCAATTCTTTGAGGGCGAAGTTAGCCAAAGCGAGGATATCGATGCTGGGAACATTGATATCGGCGGTTTGTTCGCTGGAGGCGGTCGGAATGCTGTTGAGGTCAGAAGCGGTGTTGCAGTTGACGGTGTTGGTGGCAGCTTTGACAGTCATGGCGTTTATCGGGTGGTAGGGCACAGCGGGTGTGCGAGGACATTTGTTAGAGAGTGAGGCGGCAGTAGCTGGCGGTTTCGCTTGCTGTGCTGATTCAACTCTCTATACATTGAATGTTACGGAAGAAGAGATAACCGCAGTTATGCCAGTGTTCCACTCTCTCATGCAACAGTTTTTGGCTGCTGAATCTGATTCTAAGCACTGGCTGTGGGAAATTGGTTTTATGGCCATTAAACCGTGACTGTACAAGCATTCTGAGCTGTTAGTCGCGTGAGGCGATCGTCAGAAGGATTGAGGGGGCTGCCAGCCCGCTGAATGGACAATTTATTAACTGGCTATGTGAGGCGTTGGAGATTCTGGAATCGAGACTGGGCAGAGTGTAGGGAACTGCAATGTCTTTAAAACCTACGCCACAGTAGTTAGGAAACCCGGTTAATCTGCAAATTTGCTCTTATGGAATAACGAAGAAGGAAACAGCAAGAAGGAAGCAGGAAGCAGGAAGAAAAGTCCTGGACGCACTCAGACTCCTCGAAACCGGGTTTTTTACGCCCGTGTGTCGGCTCTAACGAAGTATCCTTATAAAAAAAACCCGGTTTCTGACCACCCGTGCCATCCAACTAAAGAAACCGGGTTTTTTACGCCCGTGTGTCGGCTCTAACGAAGTATTCTGGTAAAAAAACCCGGTTTCTGACCATCCGTGCGTCCAGGTTTAAATCATTCCAGCCGATTCTCTCTCTAATACCAAAGTCACCGGCCCGTCATTATCTATAGAGACTTGCATCATCGCTCCAAACAAGCCTGTTTCAACTTTTAAGCCACTCTGGCGCAACTTTTCGACAAATTTATCGTAAAAAATTTCAGCTCTTTCAGGAGCCGCTGCTCGGTCAAAGGAAGGCCGCCGACCTTTGCGGCAGTCGCCGTAGAGCGTAAACTGACTCACAACCAGCAACTCGCCGCCGATGTCCTGTACCGACTTGTTCCAGCGGCCGGTATCCCCGGCCGACTCTGGAAACAAACGCAATTCTAGGCATTTGCGAGCCATCCAATCGAGTTCTGCTTCGGTGTCGGTGTCTGCAATACCTACAAGCAAGTTAAGTCCGCAGCCAATTTTGCCGACAATTTGACCGTCAATTTCCACTTGAGATGATTTGACTCGCTGGATGATGACTCGCATTGAAAATTGGTAATTGGTAATAGGAAATTACTCGTTACCAGGCTAAGAGTCTGGCAGAGCAGATTCTTATCCTCTGCCTCCTATCATCCTGAGAACCAGAGAGGCAGAGCCTCGCTTACATAGGTTCCCAGGCTAGAGCCTGGGAACGAGTAGAAAAGAATATTTTACTGTTAGTTTTTCCCAAAACCTTTACCGCGACTGGTTGAAGGCATACAAAGACAGTTTTCGAGTTGCGATCGCAAATTCTCCGTATCCAAACCCTGACCGATGAGAACAAGCTGGTTCTTCCGCTCACCTTTCCACTCTTCATCGTCCATCGTAAATCGCTTGCCGCTCAAGTGAAAAATATGCCGTTTCGGACTTTCTTCAAACCACATAATCCCTTTCGCGCGAAACACGTTTGTTGGCAGTTGGTGGTCTAAGAAATATTGAAATTTCCTCAGAGAAAACGGCTTGTCGCTTTGGAAAGAAATTGAGGTAAATCCGTCATTTTCTAAATGACCCGAGTGGTCGTGATGGCTGTGGTCGTGATGGCCGTGGTCGTGATGGTCGTGATGGTCGTGGTGGTCGTGGTGGTCGTGGTGGTCGTGGTGGTCGTGGTGGTCGTGATGGTCGTGGTGGTCGTGATGGTCGTGGTCGTGACTGCTAGGAGTTTTTTCAGATTGGAAATATTTGTCCGATTCAAACAATCCGACGCTGAGGACAAGGGGTAGGGGAACTTGCGATTTCACTGTTCGCAGAATTCGAGCACCTTCTTTGACATCGCGAATCTTAACTTCCAACAAATCTAAATCTGCTTCCTCAACCAAATCTGTTTTGTTGAGGATAATTATATCGCCGTAAGCTATTTGACTGTAAGCTGCTTGAGAGTTGAACAAATCTAAGCTGTAGTTGGCTGCGTCTACTACTGTAACTATCGAATCTAGACGAGTCAGGTCGCGCAGTTCTGTGCCTAAAAAAGTCATCGCTACTGGCAGCGGGTCGGCGAGTCCGGTTGTTTCGACTACCAGATAATCGAGATTTTCTTGACGTTCTAAAACTTTGTAAACTGCATTAACTAAATCTTCATTAATTGTGCAGCAGATGCAGCCGTTGTTCAGCTCAACCATGTTTTCGTCGGTGGTGACAATCAGTTCGTTGTCGATGCCGATTTCGCCAAATTCATTGACCAAAACTGCTGTTTTCACACCCTGCTGGTTAGTCAGGATGTGGTTGAGCAGGGTTGTTTTGCCGCTGCCGAGAAATCCTGTAATGATTGTAACGGGCAATCCGTGTTTGGGAGAGTCCATCGCCGGTTCTGTCTCGGACTGATTTGTTGTAGATTGCATAGCTTGACTGTCAAATAATGTCGATCGCACTTTCGTTGTGGTTTTTATTGTATCTTAATTAGGACAAGGCCTCCTAAACCCAGTTTCTCGGATAAATGTTGGGTTTGGTTGCCTGGTATCTACGCATCAACCGGGAATCAGCCCAAGAGTGCAAAATAAGTGAAACCCTAATTATCGGCAATTGCTAACGCACTCGTTCGCACTTTTTTATTTTTTTGATAATTTTTTTGTTCCGAGTACCTGTCGCAGTTGACCTGCAACCTGTGGGGCCGGTAAATCCAGCAGCGACAAATTTGGGGCCGACTCAAGCTGAGTGCGATCGTCCAATTCCCGCTGCTTTATCATAGTTTTAATGATCGAGTCGCGTAAAATATTTAAACCTCAACGAAAACAGGGCGGCGGCTAACTATAGCCACCGCCCTCAAGATAGTATTGCGCTATCTAAGTCTGTGCTTACGCAGGAAGCAAGACTGAATCAATAATGTGGATGACACCATTATCAGCAGCAACATCGGCTGTTGTAACGTTAGAATCATTGATTTTGACGCCATTGGAAGCATCAATTTTCACTTCTGAACCTTCAACTGTCTTGGCAGATGTCAGGTTGACTACATCAGCAGCCATAACTTTGCCAGAAACGACATGATAAGTCAGGATTTTTGTCAGCTTAGGAATGTCATTAAGCAGTGATTCAACCGTACCTTCGGGAAGCTTAGCAAAAGCATCGTCAGTAGGCGCGAAAACTGTGAAGGGGCCAGCGCCTTTGAGAGTATCTACTAAACCAGCCGCTTTGACGGCAGCAACTAGGGTAGTAAAAGATCCAGCCGAAACGGCGGTATCAACGATGTCAGCCAAGTGAGTCACCTAGTTTTTGTAATCTGTAAATCACTATAACGCTAAAAAGTTAATTTAGCTACATTAATTTTTTCTCGGGTTCTGTCTGGTTTTGTGACATTCAAGATAGCAATTTTTTTTATTTAACTCATTTCAGAAAATACCTATCTAAAGGTAGATAAAACTCTTTTGACTTTACTGTATTTTAATTGAGCCACCTAATCCTAAATACATTGCTAAAAGGATCGCCCCTGCGCGGTGTTGAAAGTAAATGCAGGGGCGATCGCCCCTCGCCCTTGCCCCTGCTACGACATTTTGATTGACTTGGCAAAACATTCAACATCCAGCAAAGTGCTAAGGCGCCGTAAAAGCCCGCCGCCCCGACTGATGGCAACAGTTTCAAAAATGCCGATCTAAACTGTTAACAACCATTAACTAGCGCAACGGTGACATGAGATATAAACTACTAGGTCACAGCGGACTTCGCGTTTCCGAAATCTGCCTCGGAACCATGACTTTTGGGGAAGAGTGGGGTTGGGGGAGCTCCTACGACGAAAGCCGTAAAATGTTCGACGCCTTTGCAGAAGCGGGCGGCAATTTCATTGATACCGCGAATCTCTACACTAACGGTACTAGCGAAAAATATGTCGGCGAGTTCATCGCAGCCGATCGCGAAAAATGGGTAGTTGCCACTAAGTATAGCCTCAACATGAAAAACGGCGAAATCAATGGTTTCGGCAACCACCGCAAAAATATGGTGCAAGCAGTAGAAGCAAGTTTGAAGCGGCTGCAAGTCGAATACATAGATTTGCTGTGGCTGCACGCTTGGGATTTTACGACACCCGTTGAAGAAGTGATGCGCGCTTTTGACGATTTGGTACGCGCCGGCAAAATTCTTTATATCGGCATTTCGGATACGCCGGCTTGGATTATTTCTCAAGCAAATACGATCGCCCAACTGCGCGGTTGGACACCATTTATCGGCTTGCAAATCGAGTATTCTTTAAAAGAGCGGACTCCCGAACGAGACTTGATCCCCATGGCAAAAGCCTTTGATATTGGCGTTACAGCTTGGAGCCCCTTAGCAGCCGGCTTGCTGACAGGAAAATACAACACTTCAGAAACCGCCAGCGAAGCTAAACGGCTTAATTCACCTGAATCTGGAAAAATTAATGAACGAGACCTCAAAATTGCTGACGAAGTTAGCAAAATAGCAGCAGAAATTGGCAAACCTGCTTCTCAAGTAGCCTTAAATTGGCTGCGACAACAGCCAGTCGAAGTTATTCCGATTGTGGGTTCGCGCAAACTCTCGCAACTTCAGGAAAATCTCGCTTGTTTGGAGTTTCAATTAACGCCCGATCAAATGCAGCAGTTAGACAAAGTAAGTGCAATTGAATTGGGTTTTCCCCACGATTTCTTAAAGAGTTCGACGGTGCAAGATTTTGCCTTTGGAGGGGGACTGGCAAAAATTGACCGCCTACTTTAAAATTGCTACTATCTTCTAGTCTGGGCGGGTTTACGTGGATATTTGGCGCTTAATCGCAGATATCGGCCCACCCGCCCTTAAAGAGATGATTGAGAGGGGTGCTCGGGGCGTCAGTTTAACCTCACCCCCAGATCACCAATGTCATCACCTTGGTTTCTGGCCACCGACTCGCGTACAATTATAGGTTTATCGTCGCCGTTCCCCGGTTTCTTTAGGATTTTTGGAGAAAGGTGCAATATGCAAGTTTAACCCCACTCCATAAACAGTCAATTGTTAATCTATCGGAAGTGAGAAATCTCTCTGAATTTCTGTATAGTAGGATACAATTTTTTTAAACGAGCGATCGGAGGAGTGTAAAAAAGCAAGGTTTGTCCCATCAAAAAGCAACATAAACTCGTGAAGCTAAGCTATCGGGAAGGGAATCGCAAATTTTCTATCCTCTCCAAATAAAGCAATAAAACTCGCTATTTTTTCACCCCATACCTGCCTGTTAAGAGTCATTTTACAAGGTCGATCGGCACTTTAACCGCCTTTGAACCAGCGTGTAAGCTAAAGGCCTCCTGAGAGAGAAGTCATCCTTCAGATAGAAGTAATGGCCGAAAAACTGGGTTACAGTTAACAGCAATAGCAAGTCAAACAATATTAACTTATCTCTAACTTTCAATTTTGAAAAAAGCAGATAAGCGTGTTATTCCGCAGCTAAGCAGTTTATTTGTTTGGTTCAATGAATGCGGCGCTTGCTCGTCAATAAAATTTCTCAGATTGATGCTTGCTACTTTCAGTAACACACTGCTGAGAAATATATCCTATTGACAAATTTTGAGTGAGAAATTTTGATTGACAACTTCCAGAGGCTAATTATGTCGCCCCCAGCCAACTCAGTAAACAATAATTATAGCAATAAAGGTCGAGCATGGGAGATCCGATTTACCTCTATAGATTCCGCCAAATCGCCCTCTCAATTCGCTCCCTCGCCCGCATTGCGCGCCAACTTATCAAAAGCTGATGCTTTAGATGCACCGGATTTAGTTTGCCTGTCTCATCTGCGGTGGAATTTTGTCTATCAGCGTCCGCAACATCTCTTGGGTCGCTGTGCAAAAAATCGTCGCGTATTCTTTGTAGAAGAACCTATTTTGAGCGCGGATACAGATTGGTGGCTTGATGTCAGTATCCACGAAAGCGGAGTGTGGGTAATAGTACCGCACCTCAGCGAAGGAACCAGCGAAGCAACAGCACAAACTGCTCAGCAAGCCATGCTAGATGATTTGTTTCGAGCGGCAGAAATTAATCAGTACATCCTCTGGTATTACACACCAATGGCTGTCAGTTTCACAAACCACTTAAAGCCGCTAGCTGTAGTCTACGACTGCATGGATGAACTGTCAGCATTCAAAGGCGCACACCCCGAGTTAAAAGCCAATGAAAACCAACTTTTAAAGCGCGCCAGCGTAGTATTTACAGGCGGACATAGCCTTTACGAAGCTAAACAGCACCAGCACGAAAACATTCACCCCTTCCCCAGCAGCATCGAAAAAGAACACTTTGCGATAGCTAGGAATCTTTCAACAGAACCGACGGATCAAAAAGACATTCCTCACCCGCGTTTGGGATTTTATGGCGTCATAGACGAACGCATGGATATCGAACTGCTGGCGGGCATTGCCGAAGCAAGGCCGGACTGGCATTTAGTCATCATTGGCCCGGTGGTAAAAATCGATCCGGAAACTCTGCCAACTAACCCAAATATCCACTATCTCGGCGGCAAATTGTATAAAGAACTGCCAGCATATCTTGCCGGGTGGGATATAGCCATGCTGCCTTTTGCAATTAACGAATCGACTAAGTTTATTAGTCCGACGAAAACTCCAGAATACCTCGCTGCGGGCAAACCTGTGATTTCTACTCCTATCCGCGACGTGGTGCGGCCCTACGGAGAAAACGGCTTGGTTCGGATTGCTAGCAATTCTGAAGAATTCGTTGCTTGTGCCCAAGAAATCTTCAGCGAAAGTTCGGACGTTCGTACCAAATGGCTCAGCGAAGTAGACGCCTTTTTAGCAGACAATTCTTGGGATAATACCTTGGGAGAAATGCTGGGGTTGATCGAACGTGCGATCGACGGTAAAAGGCAGAACGCTGCAGGCCGGATGAAAGTTTTAAGCTAGGAAGGTTGAGGTTTAAGTTAAAGAGTTACCAATTTACACATTCAAAACTTAACACTCAACACTTCTCGCTTGTTGATTACAAATTACCACTTACCTTACTACAAATCAGAGGTTTTTTTAATGTTTGACTATTTAATTGTCGGTGCAGGATTTGCAGGTAGCGTCATTGCCGAAAGACTAGCAAATGAAGCCGGAAAAACAGTCCTGATAATTGATACCCGCAACCACATCGGTGGGAACGCATACGATCACTACGATAACCACGGCATCCTCGTACACAAATACGGCCCCCACATTTTTCACACGAATTCGCGCCCAGTTTTCGAGTATCTTTCGCGCTTCACCGAGTGGCGGCCCTACGAACACCGCGTCCTCGCCAGCGTTGACGGTCAACTGCTGCCAATTCCCATCAATCTCAACACCGTCAACCAACTTTACGGACTGAATCTCACCTCATTTGAAGTAGAAGATTTCTTCGCGAAAGTAGCAGAACCAAAGGATTACATTCGCACTTCCGAAGATGTCGTTGTCAGCAAAGTCGGTCGCGAACTTTACGAGAAATTCTTCCGCAACTACACCCGCAAACAGTGGGGAATGGATCCGTCGGAACTCGACAACTCAGTGATTGCGCGCGTACCCACTCGCACTAACCGGGACGATCGCTATTTCACCGATACCTATCAAGCAATGCCGCTGCACGGCTACACTCGGATGTTTGAAAAGATGCTTTCTCACCCAAACATCAAGGTGATGCTGAATACCGACTACCGGGAGATTGAGGGTTTTATCCCTTATGGGGAAATGATTTACACCGGGCCGGTCGATTCCTATTTCAATTATTGTTACGGCAAACTTCCTTACCGTTCCTTGGAATTCAAGCACGAAACGCTGAACGTACCCGTACACCAAGTAGCACCGGTGGTAAATTACCCCAACGAGCATTTATATACTCGCTGCACCGAGTTTAAATACCTCACCGGACAAGAGCACCAAAAAACTAGCATTGTCTACGAATATCCTCAAGCTGAGGGAGACCCTTACTACCCGGTTCCTCGTCCAGAAAATGCAGAAATTTACAAGAAATATAAGGCTTTGGCTGATGGAACTCCGGGAGTTTCTTTCGTGGGAAGGCTGGCGACTTACAGGTATTACAACATGGATCAAGTGGTCGCTCAAGCTCTGACAACTTACAATCAACTTACTACCAAGCCGGTGATTCAATTGGCGGCGAATGTTAACGGTTCTGCCTCTACTGTAAGCTCCTCAAATGGAGTGGTCGAGAACCCAGCCGCAGCTTCTCTAGAAGTCGCTGCTGTCAACGGCAACGGCAACGGCAAATCTGCTAGCAAGTAGCTGGAAGCTGTGAATTTGTAATGGCCAAAATGTCTGGTGAGCCGTGTACACCCTACAGCGATAGCTAAAAATGTAAGGTATGCACGGATCACCATACTCGGTTTGGATCAAAATTTATTTAACAATTCAAACAAACGTTGAGGTGAAAATGAGAGTGATAGTTAAAATTGTTTTGTCTCATGAGGTTTTGCAAACTTCTCAATTTCCGCATTTCTATAAAGAAATAGAGCGCCTAATTGCAAATGGTGGTAAAATTCTTATGCTCGATTTCTCAAAAATAAATTTTTTGAAAAATTCGGAGTTAATGTCTGTAGTGGCGATCGTGAAATTAGTTAGAGACAGCGCTTGTATACTTTTGATATCTGCCATGAGCGAACAAGTTAGAATCCTATTTGAACTCACGGGACTAGAACAAATATTTCAGTGTTTACCGCCTGTAGAAGACGTTCCCCTCAAAACTGAGCTAACTGACCCTTTAGAAGGTTTGCACAGTCTTGCTAGCTAAACTAGAGTTATGAACTCGGGAGAGTGTCAGACTCAGAGTGGCGAGGGGGAGAGGCCCAGACAGGAGAGGCCCAGAGTGTCCGAGTGTCCGAGTCGGGGATCAGAAAAATCTTCCTTCTTCCTTGCTTCGGACTAATGACTAATGACTTCTGCCTTCAGCACAAGACAGCCTTTAGATGAGGCTGTTTTAATTTACTAAACTTTTACAAATTAATCAGCAAAAAACTTGTCAAAGTCGGCGTAATTGTCGCTAACCTATATATATAACTTCGGGTAGATGTGCCGATGAGCTGGTTAGGTAGAGAGCTAGAAAATTGTGATATTGAAGAGTCTTCCACTATAGACAGCAAGGTAACTGTTCAAGGGCGGAAAACTGGTTATCCGCGCCCCCAATTGCGCCGGAGCAACTGGATTTGTCTCAACGGTCAGTGGAGGTTTGCTTACGACGACGCGGGACGCTGCGTGCAGCCGATCGATATTTCGGAGTGGACTCACACTATAGAAGTGCCGTTTGCTCCAGAATCGGCAAAAAGCGGGATCGGCGACACGAATTTTCACGCCAACTGCTGGTACGAACGCGAATTTGACTTACCCCACACAGAAAGCCGAGTGCTGCTGCACTTCGGGGCCGTAGACTATCGTGCGCGCGTCTGGGTGAACGGTCAGTTTGTCATCCAACACGAAGGCGGACACACTCCTTTCACCGCAGACATTACAGCAGTTTTGAACCTCAACGGGCCGCAGCGGGTGACAGTCTGGGCCCAGGACGACCCGCAAGATTTGGAGAAACCGCGGGGCAAGCAAGACTGGCAAATAGAGCCGCACAGTATTTGGTATCCGCGCACGACGGGTATTTGGCAGACAGTCTGGGTAGAATTGGTGCCTCACACTTATATCGAGCGCATCCGCTGGACTCCGCAGTTTGAACGCTGGGAAATCGGTTTTGAAGCGTTTGTCGCGGGCGATCGCCAGTCGGGAATTCAGATTAAAGTTAAACTGTCGATCGGCTGTATGCTGCTGGTCAACGACACCTACGAAGTCATCAACGGCGAAATCCACCGCCGCATCGCCCTCTCAGACCCGGGTATCGACGACTACCGCAACGAATTGCTGTGGAGCCCCGAAAAACCGACGCTAATTAACGCTCAAGTGCAGTTGTGGGCCGGCGGCAAACTACTCGACGAGGTTAAATCTTATACCGCCATGCGGACGGTCAGCATCCAGCGCGATCGCTTCATGCTCAACGGCCGCCCCTACTACCTGAGGCTGGTGCTCGACCAAGGTTACTGGCCCGACACCATGATGACTGCCCCCTCCGACGAAGCTTTGCGCCACGATGTCGAATTAGTCAAAGCAATGGGTTTCAACGGCGTCCGCAAGCACCAAAAAATCGAAGATCCGCGCTTTTTGTACTGGGCTGACGTGCTCGGGCTCCTAGTTTGGGAAGAAATGCCCAGCGCCTACCGCTTCACTCCCAAAGCCGTTGACCGGCTGACGCGGGAGTGGACAGAAGTCATCGACCGCGACGCCAGCCACCCCTGTATCGTAGTCTGGGTGCCGTTCAACGAATCCTGGGGAGTTCCGAATTTAGTCGAAGCCGCAGCCCACCGCAACTACGTGCAAGCGCTGTACTTCTTGACAAAAACCCTCGATCCGACTCGCCCCGTCATCGGTAACGACGGCTGGGAAAGCATCGATACGGACATCCTGGCGATTCACGACTACGACAACAACCCACAAACCCTAGCCAAGCGCTACGGGCCCGAAGTCCAGCTATCGGATTTGTTCGATCGCGGGCGTCCCGGAGGGCGCATCCTCACCCTGGACGGTCACCCGCACCAAGGACAGCCGATGATGCTGACAGAATTCGGTGGCATCGCCTGCGCCGGCCACGAAAACCCCGATTATTACAGAGTTTGGGGCTACATCCGCGCCTGGGACACGAAGGAACTGCAAAGGCGCTACACCGCACTGCTGAAGGTGGTAAACCAAGTGGAAATGTTCAGTGGATTTTGTTACACGCAGTTGACTGATACCTACCAAGAAGCTAACGGTTTGCTGTATGCCGATCGCACTCCGAAATTTCCCCTAGAGGCGATGGCCGCGGCAACTCTCGGATCGGAGATTCCCGAAGACTGTTCACAGTCGCAACCTATTACTCAGTGCTAATGGGTAATTGGGCAAGGAAAAAGTCAAAATCTCAGATTTTTTTCTGATTTCATTTTGACTTTTTACCGATATACTTCTTACAAAAATAGGGTTTGTAGTCAGGACTTTAGTTTTTTATAATTAAGATTTAAGGGTTCAAGCCCTGACTACAAACCTTAATGCCCCATTAGCCATTGGATTGATGTTTCAAAGCTTTTTCATGGGAGGTTTTGAATGTTCCACCCACAGATTGCTATCCGGAAAACGCTTGGATGTAACAGCCGCCACCTGTCACGATAAATTTGCAGCCACCGACTACCAACTTTTGCAGCAGCAAGGCATTTACACAGTCCGCGAAGGCCTCCGCTGGCACTTAATCGAACAGTCGCCCGAAAAATACGATTTTTCCAGCGCCCTGCCCATAATCCGCGCCGCCCGCGACACCAAAATGCAGGTAATTTGGGATTTGTTTCACTACGGCTGGCCCGACGATATTGATATTTTCAGTTCTGAATTCGTGTCCAGGTTTGCCAAGATGGTGCGCGCTTTTATGGAAGTGCTGGCGGAGGAAACCGACGAAACACCTTTTGTGACACCTGTCAATGAAATTTCATTTGTTGCCTGGGCCGGCGGCGATTTCGCCTACATCAATCCCTTTGCCAAAGGAAGGGGAGACGAGCTCAAAATCCAGTTAATCAAAGCAGCGATCGCAGCGATAGAATCAGTTTGGGAAGTAAATCCCCGCAGTCGCATCGTTCAAACCGACCCCGTAATTAACGTTATTGGCGATCCAGACAAACCCGAGGATCGAGACGAGGCCCAAGCTTATAACTTATCTCAATATCAAGCTTGGGATATGTTGGCCGGACGTTTTCGCCCCGAACTCGGCGGTCAGGAAAAATATCTCGATATTATTGGGGTGAATTATTACGATCGCAATCAGTGCATTCACAAAGAAGAGCCGATGAAATACACTGATCCGCTGTACCGGCCGTTTCGCGAACAACTGCAAGAAGTGTTCGATCGCTACGGCCGCCCCTTATTCGTAGCAGAAACAGGCGCTGAAGACGATTTTAGACCGATTTGGTTTAATTATGTGTGCACTGAGGTAGTGGCGGCGATGAAAGCAGGAGTTCCGATAGAGGGAATCTGCTTGTATCCGATTGTCAACCATCCAGGTTGGGACGACGACAGGCACTGTCACAATGGTTTGTGGGATTATTGCAATGAATCGGGCGATCGAGAAATCTACCAGCCTTTGGCGGATGAATTGCAGTTTCAAAGACAGCAGATTGAACCGCTGCTGAAGTTGAAGAATTGACAATCGGGGCGATCGGCGATTTAAAAATAGGCCATTTAAATCGGCGATTTAAATCGCTTCTATACAAACGAAGTCCGCCTTCACGGACTAAGAGAGTGAGGGGGTATTTAAGCCGGATTTAGGATTAGATATAAAAGGGCGATCGATCTCCCCCTTTCCCCATACTTCGCGCCACCAAAATTGACTAATTTCTCGCTCACTGACAAACTCTAGGCGTAATCACACCCGTGCGAGTATTCCAAGCATGGGTGAGAAATTAATAAAAAACATGAACCAAATTTATCGCTGAAATATAGATCATGACAGCGCAGAATCACATATCCGTTTTCGCAAACTCTTCTTCTAAGGCATTTAATGCTTGTTGGACTGATAATCTTAGTTCAGCTTCATCAATATCAAATTCAGGATCGAATAAATCAGAATCGCCACAATAAGCATCTACATCACCAAACAACTTGTCTAAAATTTGGAACTCCCTTTCTGAGTCGAAACGTTTTTCTTTTTTAAACATCTCCAAAAATCGGAACTCAAATTCATTGCTGCTGATTTTATTATTAACAAAATCTTTTAGCAATCTAATATATTTCATATATAGCAATCCTAAATGATTTGCAAAATTATACGCGAGCAAAGATGCTCACACTGCAAGGATTCTGGTCTCGATATATTTCGCGACTGATTTAGGATCGCTATATAGGAATTTTTTACAATCTAGTATTTTTAGAAGGGCAGGAAACAGGTTCCCGCCCTTTTTATTTTTATGAATCTCCTCCCATATTACCCGTATCTATAATCGCCTTAAGTTGTTTTTCATTAAGTTTCCAGCCACTTACAAAATATCCACAATCATTAAGAATTATATTTAAACCTGTTTGCGTATCAAAATAATGCAATACTGACTTTCTTCTAAAAGTTCCTTTCCTCACTTGGGTAGTGCTACTTTGTAAATGATTTTTTATAGCGGTTTTATATTTTTTTATATTCTGTAAACTATAACTACCTCGGATACCAAAATCTCCGGCGTGCTTAAATTTCCTTTGAAGTTGTTTATCTTCAATGACAATAGATAAAATAACACTAGAGCTTTTCATTTAAGTTCCTCAGAAACTACTGTTAAAACTCACTCTTCCAACTCAATTGTGCAGTTTTCAGGCTTGCGGGCCATCGGAATAATCTCCGGTGTCTGCGGCATTAGCAGTTTGCCCTCTGTCTATCCAGAGCGTTTTATTCAATTGTCTCCTACTACTGTAGCACATGAACAACCCCGTGTCTATTGTAGCACATGAACAACCCCGTGTCAACTAGAAGCTGGGGTTTCGACCTCTGATGGACGATCAGCCTAACTTGGCACTCCTAACTAAACTTTTTAACATAATTTCCGACTTTAGGTAGGGGCGAATTCTCCAAGCAGAAAGTTATACTCCTAAGATCTATTAAGAGCGATCGCCCGCCCCGACAAAAATGCACTCCCAAATATTGCTAAAACCAGACGGCCGCCCGCTGACACTCTACAGCCGCTACCCTATCCCAGAAGGTATCGCAGCCGTAAGTCCCAGCAATGAACCGGTACAGGCAAACCCGCACTTTCGCTGGCATCCTTTGCGGGGGGAATGGGTAGCATACGCCAGCCACCGCCAGGGAAGAACATTCATGCCGCCACCGGAATACAACCCCCTGGCTGCTACAATTAACCCTAAGTTTCCGACAGAATTGCCGCCGGGAGATTACGACGTAGCAGTTTTTGACAACCGCTTTCCCTCGATGACTTTGCAGGCAAAAAACGCACCTGCAAATATTGTAGAAACTTTGCCCGCTCACGGCATTTGCGAAGTGGTAGTGTTTACTCAAGATCCCCTGGCTTCCCTCGGTTCTTTAGAGTTATCTCACTTAGAATTGCTGTTAGAAGTATGGGCCGATCGCACTTCAGTTATTGGCAGCAATCCCGAAATTCAATACGTCTTGCCATTTGAAAATCGCGGTGTCGAAGTAGGAGTAACTTTGCACCATCCCCACGGTCAAATTTACGCTTATCCCTTCGTGCCACCAGTGCCGGCGCGGATGTTAGAATGTCAGTCGGTTTACTATGAAAAAAACAGTAGCGGTTTGCTGCAAGATTTGATTCAAAAAGAGATAGCTGACAAACAGCGAATTCTTTATTTAGACTCCGAGGCGATCGCCTTTGTCCCCGCTTGCGCCCGCTACCCTTACGAAGTCTGGATTGCGCCGATCGCACCGACGGCCACATTTATCGATCTTACTGAAAAACAGCGTCAAGGACTCGCTAAAGCCTTAAAAACAGTCGCCCTTAAATACGACGGTTTGTGGCACCGCCAATTCCCTTATTTGATGGCTTGGTTTCAAGCCCCCACAGACGGGAAACCCCATCCCGAAGCGCATTTGCACGCCGAATTTTATCCGCCCTATCGATCGAGCGATCGACTAAAATACCTAGCAGGAACCGAACTGGCAGCCGGAATGTTTGCTAACGACGCTTTACCCGAAGAAAAAGCTAAAGAATTGCAAGCCGTATCCGTCCATCTATCTTAAAAACCTTATAAAATTGCTTGGTAGTATCGGTTTGTAGTAAAGACTTTAGTGCTTATTCATTGCCAACCTGAAGAGAGGGCCCAAGTCCTCACTACAAACCTTTAGGGAAAACTGAAGTCGTCACTACAAACCTTTAGGAAAAACAGAAGCCCTCACTACAAAATTAGATGATACACTCATTAAATCCAGAAGTTGACAGCAAACTCGAATTCATCCGCCAAGCCTTAAGTGAAACAGGAGCGATCGCCCTTCGCTTGCGAGGCACAGACTGGTTTGCTTGGGCCACAGCCGGCGGTTCCCATACAGTATTGCTGACCGCAGAAACCGGAGTTGCAGAACTTTTAATCACCGCCGAAACAGCTTGGGTTCTCACCGATGAAATCGAAGCCCAGCGCTTGCAAGACGAAGAATTGCCAGCCAACTTTCAAATGCACATCTATCCTTGGGCAGATGTTGCACAGCGCGAAGCTTTTGTCAAAGAAATTACTGGTGACGGTAACGTCATGAGCGATCGGCCAATTTATCCCAAAGAAACGCCAATAATCGCATCTTTACAGTCTCGCAAACAGACAATGATGCCAAGCGAATTAGAGCGATACCGGCGAGTCGGGCGTTTAGCCAGCGAAGCCATGACAGAGGTACTTTCTGCCGCCAAACCGACATGGACAGAATATCAGCTAGCGGGAGCCGGTGCACAGGCTTTGTGGGCGAGAGGTTTGCATCCAGCCCTGACATTAGTTGCTGGAGAAAGGCGTTTGCCGCTGTACCGCCACGCCACCGCAACCGCCGAAAAAATTGGGCGGCAAGCAATGTTAGTATTTTGCGCGAGGGGATGGGGTTTGTATGCAAATTTAACCCGATTTGTCAGTTTCGACTTTCTTGGGGAAAAGGATGCAGATTTGCACGGACAAGTCAGAGAAATTGAAGCAGCAGGCTTGAATTTGTGTCGGCCTGGAGTATCGCTGAATGCGGTTTATGGTACGCTAAAAAAAGCTTACGAAGAGCACGGATATCCTCAAGCAATTGCGGAACACCATCAAGGCGGAACAACCGGATATTTGGCGCGGGAAGTTGTGGCGAATCCGGCTACTTCAGATATTTTGGCAGAAAATATGGCTGTGGCTTGGAATCCGAGTTTGTCGGGAGCAAAAATTGAGGATACGTTTGTAATTCACAGCGATGGAACGTTGGAAAATTTGACTTTCGATCCGAATTGGCCGAGCTTAGAAGTAGCGGGAAGGTTGCGACCACTGCCGCTGGAAAGAGGGGGCGATCAGCTTTAACTTATATGTTGGGGGCGGGTTCTCCTGCCCACCCCACAAAAACTAATTTATCTATACTAATTTATCTATCTATATCTATCTAATAGATGTCGTCACCGATCGACAAAACCCATATCTTAAATATGCAACCCCTGTACTAAAACACTAATCTCATGAACACAGAGGCAATCGCAATCGAACCCCTAGAGGTATGGGCTGGAGTAGAATGCACTGTTAACCGCGTGGGCGACGAGTATTTCGACCAGTTGGAGCGCAGCGGTCACGACACGCGCCTGGAGGACCTCGATCGGTTTGCAGAACTGGGCGTGCGTGCCCTGCGCTACCCCGTGCTGTGGGAACGGACTGCACCCAATGGTTTAGAGAGTGCTGACTGGTCCTGGGCGGATGAGCGACTGGGCCGTTTGCGCGAACTCGGCATTCATCCCATCGTTGGTCTAGTTCACCACGGCAGCGGTCCCCGCCATACCAGCCTCATCGATCCAAGCTTCCCTGAGAAACTAGCCGAGTTCGCCCGTGCGGTTGCACAGCGCTATCCGTGGGTTGACCGTTACACACCTGTCAATGAGCCACTGACCACGGCGCGATTTAGCGGACTCTACGGTCACTGGTATCCTCACGGACTCGATGGACTAACCTTCGCCCGTGCCTTGTTGATAGAGTGCCGTGCCACTGTACTCTCGATGCGGGCAATTCGTGAGGTAAACCCTGCCGCACAACTGGTGCAGACTGAGGACATGGGTAAAACTTACAGCACTCCCCTACTGGCGTATCAGGCAGAATTTGAGAACGAGCGCCGCTGGTTGAGCTTCGATTTGCTGTGCGGTCGCTTGAATCGGTCTAGCCCGATGTGGGGTTACCTACGCTACTTGGGCATTGAGGAAGCCGAACTCGATTGGTTCCTGGAGAATCCCTGCCCGCCAGACGTGTTGGGGCTTAATTATTACGTAACCAGCGAACGCTTTCTGGATGAACGTATAGAAAACTACCCAGACTCCTCGGTTTGCGGAAACGAGAAAGACAAGTACATCGACATAGAGGCAGTGCGCGTCTGTGCTGAGGGTACAGTCGGTTTGCGTGGGCTGATGAAAGAGACATGGGAACGCTACGGGCTACCAATCGCCGTGACAGAGGCACACCTCGGTTGCACTCGCGAGGAGCAACTGCGCTGGCTTTATGAAGTATGGCAGGCAGCGCTTTCTATGTGCCGTGAGGGCGTGGATGTGCGTGGGGTGACTGTTTGGTCTCTCTTGGGTACCTTTGACTGGAATGTTTTGCTGACCCGCGCCGATGGCTACTATGAGTCGGGAGTATTTGATGTGCGCGGTTCCCATCCGCGCCCGACCGCCCTTGCCCGGCTGGTACGGGATTTAGCAGAGGGACGCCAGCCCGACCACCCCGTCCTCGACGTGCCTGGATGGTGGCGCCGACCTGTGAGGCTGCTTTATCCACCTTATAGTTGTTGCGCAGATGGGCAGCAGGATAACTGGGCTATGGGGCCTGAAGACTGGCGACTGGAAAAGAACATAATTAATTCCCAATTAGCAATTAGCAAGCCCCAGCCTGTGCGTCCGCTGGCAATTGTTGGAGCCACAGGAACGCTGGGCCAGGCTTTTGCCCGCCTGTGCGATCTCCGGGGCATTCCATACCACCTCCTGACACGCCGGGAGATGGACATTACCGACCTCGCGTCTGTCCGTGCCGCTCTTACTGAGTTGAATCCGTGGGCGGTTGTGAACGCTGCTGGGTACGTTCGCGTGGATGATGCGGAACGCGAACCTGACATCTGTCTGCGGGTGAATGCTGAGGGCCCAGCCATCCTCGCTGCTGCTTGCGTTGATGTGGGAGTGGCGCTGCTGACGTTCTCATCAGACCTTGTATTCGATGGGGCTGGTGCTACCCCTTATGTAGAAAGCAACGCTGTTGCACCCCTCAACGTGTATGGGCGCAGCAAAGCTCTGGCGGAGGCGCGGGTCTTACAGGCTAATCCCTCGGCGCTAGTAATCCGCACGAGTGCATTCTTCGGGCCGTGGGATGAGTATAACTTCGTGACGATCGCACTGCGTCAGTTGGCTGCTGGGCAGAGGTTCGTAACCGCAGAGGATTCGGTGGTTTCGCCTACCTATGTCCCGGATTTGGTGCATGCCAGTCTCGATTTGTTAATTGACGGCGAGTACGGCTTGTGGCATTTAGCTAATAAGAGTGCGATCACTTGGACCGAGTTGGCGCGACTGGCGGCTTCTATAGCGGGTGTTGATGCGTCTGGTGTCGAAGCTCGTCCTACGCGAGAACTTGGTTTTGCCGCTGCCCGTCCCACTTACAGCGTTCTCGGCAGCGAGCGCGGCTTACTACTCCCCGACCTTGACCGTGCCATGTCCTGCTACTTCGCCGATCGGCAACAAGTTTAGATTTTCGAGTAGGAAGGAGTTAATATGTCTCAGGTTGGATCTACCCTCTTAGTAACAGGGGGAGCGGGATATATTAGACATTTCCAAAAACTCTCAACCTTTTTCCCCCGTTAGTTTATGGCTGCCTGCCCTCCAAGAGCAGGCAGCCATAAACTAATGGTCAAATAATGGTTTAAAGATTTATAGCAGAAGGAAGAAGGAAGTTCGGCAACGGATTCTGTAACGGATGTAACGGATGTAAGGGATGTCAGTCCGATGTCCCTCGGAAGAAGGAAGAAGGAAGAAGCAGTAATAGCAATGGTTTCAGCGATTAAGAATGTCCTAACGGTCTTGGCGGTTGCTATATAGCAATCGTAAATGAATCGTAAATTTTTTACCCCACCCCAACCCTCCCCTTGGTAAGGGGAGGGAGTAAGAAATTCACAAATGATTTAGGATTGCTATATCACTAAAAATTTACCTAGTTTTATTGACTGCCTGTAACTATTTTTTTGCTGTTTATACTGGTCTTAGTTACACATAAGTATTGCCCTATTCGCCATGTTATATCATGTCCGATCGATTAACCATAATATCCCGGTCGAGGCGGGTTTTTGAGATTGTCAATTATTTGCAGGTATTGTTGGTGAGGGGAGCCCCTACAAAAATCGCGGTCACTCGACCGGACATGATATTATTAATCAACATATTACCAATATTACTGGTTCATAATTTTACCGTTTTCAGCGAAATCTCTCTACTGCTACTCTAAAAATTTTCACTAATCTAATTAGACGTTCTACCACTATTCTTTTTCTAGCCTTCTTTTGATTTTCTTGTTTTTGTTCCGAAGTAATGTTTTGAATTATAGTTTTTTGAGCGGGAGGATCAATGACTAATTCCCCGAAATATGCTTAATCTCCTTGGAATTTTTGTCCCTCACTTTATTCTTTACGTCGGGAGCGGCAAATTTTTATGTTCCGCGTTGCCCCAGTTTTTCCCACTACTACATCGACGATTTCTTTGCCCCATGGCCTCACAATTTTATGACCACCCGTGCGATCGCGAACTCGAATTGTAAGGTGCTGATGGGCGCACCCGACAATTCGAGTTTGTGCGATCGCGAACTAACTACTCATCTTCAGCATAGATAAACCGATACAATTCGCTAGGATCTGGCTCGGGGCTTTTCTCAGCAAAATCTACCGCATCATCAATTACTGCTTGAATCTTATTATCGATCTCTTTTAATTCTTCAGCAGTTGCCAAAGTTCGATCGATCAAATCACCAGCCAACTTCTTAATCGGATCCCGGGGGAACCAATATTCCTTCTCTTCCTTAGAACGCAATTCATCAGGATCGGCCAAAGAATGGCCGCGAAAGCGATAAGTCAAAGCCTCGATCAAAGTCGGTCCCTCGCCGGCTCGTGCCCGCGCTACAGCTTCTTTCGCCACTTCCCGCACCGCCAAAACATCCATCCCGTCAACCTCAAAACCAGCCATGCCAAAAGCATGAGCTTTTTTGTAAATCAGCGGATCGGAAGTAGCTCGCTCGTGGGCCATCCCGATCGCCCATTTGTTGTTTTCCACCACATAAATAATCGGCAACTTCCACAAAGCAGCCATATTCAAACACTCAAAAAACTGCCCGTTATTTGCAGCACCATCTCCAAAAAAACAAGCAGTCACCCCATCCGAACTCTCATCCCCCAAAGCTTCGCGTCGGTACTTGGATTGAAAAGCCGCCCCCGTAGCTACAGGAATCCCCTCAGCCACAAAAGCATAGCCCCCCAAGAGTCGGTGTTCGGCAGAAAACATATGCATCGAACCGCCGCGGCCCTTCGAGCAACCTGTTTCCTTCCCGAACAACTCCGCCATTACCTCCCGGGCCGGGACGCCCGCGCTCAAAGCGTGAACGTGATCGCGGTAGGTGCTGCTAACGTAATCGGTGTCATCCCGGCGCATCGATCGAATCACGCCAGTAGAGACAGCTTCTTGACCGTTGTACAAGTGGACAAAACCAAACATTTTGCCCCGGTAGTACATCTCAGCACACTTGTCCTCAAAGTAGCGCCCCAAGACCATATCCTCGTAGAGCATCAAGCCCTCATCCCGAGAAAGGTTTACGCTTTGCGCGTCAAAAACTGGTAAAGTCCGTTCCTGAACCATAAATAATTAATACCCGACGATCGGCTTCCTAGACATCTAAATTTAAACTCACATCTTGCACTATTCTCCAGAACAGGCAAGATGCCTGTTCCACAAAGAATAGATTTTCTTGTGGAACGAGCCCCAGAGCCCGTTCATAAAAGGCTTATTGACAATGGTGCAACATCTCAGTTTAAACCCAGATGGGACACAACCGCAGCAGAAAAAGATCGAACCTTTTCTGTGCAGCAGTTCACCAATTGTTAAAATGAGTAGGGCAGGCGGGGCGGATGACCCGGACTCGGAGAACCAACTCCCATCTAAACCCAATGCCAAGGAATGATATAATTCCATTACTCTCAAACCCGAAAATGCTCAAGAGTCAAATCACTCCTTTAGCTGACGGGCAGTGGGGCAAGGCATTTTCCTCACTGTAAAACGCTGTAGAGGAAAAAAAATCAGAGTATCTCTACGGCAAGTCCAAGATACGTGAATTGGGCGGTTGGAAGCCAACACCAGAATTTTTGATTTGGTTTGCGGGAGTATCTCACTTAAGATAGGCTAATTCAGTTGCTAGCGCTTTGGGGAAGTGGACGAGTGTTAATTCCACTAGATTACTACCGGATTTTGGGTCTACCGATTCAAGCTACTGCCGAACAGTTGCAGCAGGCTCACCGCGATCGAACTTTACAGCTTCCGCGCAGGGAGTATTCCGAAGTTGCGATCGTCGCCCGCAAACAACTGCTCGATGAAGCCTGCGCCGTTCTGTCAGACTCAGACGGGCGCAAAGCTTATGATGCCAGTTTTTTAGCCAAAACTTACGATCGAGAGTCGGAAGCCGCACTCGAGGCCAAGCACCAGAGGTCGAAAACCTCAGCAGGCACGGCCACAGTTTTGCAAGACGCAGGAGAAACCGCTGCTGCAGAGCCTAAGGCTTTAGAGGCTGCTCCCGACCCCCACACTCCAAGTATTGAAATTGATGACAACCAATTCGTAGGAGCCCTGCTCGTACTGCAAGAACTGGGGGAATACGAACTCGTACAGAAGCTTGGTCGGCCGTATCTCAACAATGGCAGCATCGCGATCGCCGAAGGTCGTTTCGGCGACAAAGAGCTCGTGCGGCCAGATATAGCTTTAACCGTCAGCCTTGCCTGTCTAGAACTCGGCCGCGAACAGTGGCAGCAAGGTCAGTACGAAAATGCTGCAAAATCATTAGAAGCAGGCCAAGAACTGCTGCTGCGCGAAAGCCTATTTCCAAGCGTGAGGGGTGAAATGCAAGCCGACCTATACAAACTGCGTCCGTACAACATTTTAGAGTTACTATCCCTCCCCGAAGAAAAAGTCGCCGAGCGTCGCAAGGGACTGCAAATCCTGCGAGAAATGCTTCAAGAACGCGGCGGCATCGACGGATCCGGAGACGATCGATCGGGTTTAGGCATAGAAGACTTCCTCCGCTTCGTGCAGCAAATGCGCAAACACCTAACCAGCAGCGAGCAGCAGGCTTTATTTGAAGCAGAAGCCGGCCGCCCCTCCGCAGTCGCCACTTACCTCTCGGTCTACACCCTGTTAGCCCAAGGATTTGCCGCCAGACAGCCATCGATGATCCGTCGCGCCAAGCTGATGCTGATGCAGCTAGGTCGCCGCCAAGACGTTCACCTGGAAAAAGCCGTTTGTTCCCTGCTGCTGGGCCAGACAGAAGAAGCCAGCAGAGCCCTGGAACTGAGTTCGGAAAAAGAGCCCCTCGCCTTCATTCGCGAACATTCCCAAGATTCTCCCGATTTGTTGCCCGGACTGTGCTTGTACGCCGAACACTGGCTACAAGAAGAAGTCTTTCCCCACTTCCGCGACTTGGCAAATCAGCCAGTATCCCTGAAAGATTACTTTGCCGACCCGAAAGTACAAGCTTACCTAGAAGCTTTGCCGCTTGAGGCAGAAACCGCCAACGAATGGGTGGTGGTGCAGCCCCGCTCCGGCAAGCCCCCAGGGCGACTGCAACCGACTGCAGGCCGATCGCCCGCAGTACCCCCACCATCGGGCAAGCAGGGAGCCAGTACGGTCACTTTGACCCCCGTACCAACCGGCGCCTCCACCCCAGCCTCAGGGCCGAAATCCCCGGCAACGGCGGCCATGCCGATCTCGGCTGCCGCTGTCTCTCTGCCAACAGGTACGGCCCGACAGCCTGCAGACTCGACTTCCAAACAACGCAGACGCAAAAATTCAGGGCGCAGCGGAGCAAGCGGCAAGGGGCTAACAAGCGATTTGGTCGATCGAACCCGCACCCAGGCATCACAAATTTCCGCCAAAGTCAAGTCCATGCCTCGAAACAGGCTGGCTCTGTTTCTAGTCGCAGGTGTCGTGAGCCTGTTATTTCTGTGGTTAATACTCAGTCTGTTGGCGAGCGCAATACAAGCCCTCTCGGGCCCATCCCTGGAAGGAGAGCAAGCCGTCGTCGGGCTGGAAGCACCGCCGCTAGAAATCCCCGCTGTTTCCGTGGCCCCTGAACCCAGCGCCGCCGCGTCGGGAACAATGACTGAGGAAGCAGCAAGAGACTTAGTTCAAAGCTGGCTGTCGGCGAAAGCAGCGGCTTTGGGCCCTAACCACGCTGTGGAAGAATTAAAGCAAGTTCTCACAGAACCGGCTTTGTCTCGCTGGCAATTAATGGCAGAAGCTCAACAGCGAAACAACGCTCACCAGCGTTATGTACACAAGCTGCAAGTTAATGGAGTTACGACAAATCCGACTAATCCCGATCGCGTCCAAGTAGATACCCAAGTATCAGAAAAAGCCGAAGTGTTCGATCGCGATCAGCCGGTTTCTTCGCGCAACGAAAACCTGCGGGTGCGCTACGATTTGATCCGCCAAGAGGGAGAGTGGCGGATTATGGATTGGCAAGTGATCAAGTAAGGAATTGGTAATTAGTAATTGGGAATTGGCTATTAGTAATTGGCAATTAGTAATGGGGAATTGGCAGCCGCCAGCTAGTAACCAATAACAAATAATATCAATTCCGGTTGCACTCCTGGAGATGATAGCAACTCTGGACACGGCACAGTGCCGTTTTCCTACCCGAAAATAATCGTAGCACGGGCGAGGATTCGCCCGCCCGGAGCGATCGCACCTGATGTAACTATCGCCCGATTAATTTTAGGGAAACGGCACTACCCATTGCTATCAACAATCGCCTGAAAGGGTTGATAAATCTCGTTTTTACCTGAGTCTAGATGCCCCTCCCATCCCCCTTCTTAAGGGGAGTAGGAGTGGACGAAAGATCGGACTCTTGTCTTACTCTCTCGGCGGGGGCTAGGGGGACTGTAAGTTTAATAGTCAAACCCGAGTCTGTAGATGTAGTACAAAGAAACCGGGTTTCTTGAACAAAGAAACCAGGTTTCTTGAACAGAATCAGTAATGATGCGAGAACTGTAAAGAAACCCGGTTTCTGGCGTGAACTTCAGAAAGCTGGAATAGGCTGTATCAACTCCGCTAGAATCGGAATTGTAAAATCGAATCAAGAGTCAATACTCAAGTATCATTCAGTTTTCCGACGGACAGTCAACAGTCAACAGTCAACAGTCAACAGTCAACAGTCAACAGTCAACAATGAATTTTTGGACGGGAGTTTTGAATTGCAGATTATTGTTGAAGGCTGGCGTTTTATTTATCATTCCTATTGCGTAGCCAATCAATTTCAACTGCTGGAAATGCTCGATCGCCCGCGAGGACAAATTGAGCTTTTCCACCGCGATATGCCCTATATAGACCCAGCTTGGGAGACGAAATTTAGTTTGTTCGATCGCCCCAATGAAACTTTACTCCGCAGCATTAACAGCCCCGCGGTAAATCAGTCAGCGGATGTTACCTTGCGAATGTACTGTCCGTGGGACTTCTCGGCATCCAGCAGCGCGGCAACTTGGGTATTTGCAGCGACAGAATGGGGGATTATTACCAATTCAGTATTGCAGGCGATGGGGGTTAAGTTGATCGCAGAAACTGCGGTTAATTCAGAAACGAAAATTATTACACCGTCGGCGTGGTCAAAAGCGGGGTTAATTCGCAGCGGTGTGGAGGCCGATCGCATTGCGGTGGTACCTTTGGGAATCGATCCTAAAATTTATTATCCTGTGTCGGGCGATCGGCGTCAATCGCTGCGCGAAAGCTTGGGCTGGTCAAACTATTTTATATTTTTAAACATCGGAGGGCAAACGGATCGCAAAGGTATTCGCCCTTTATTAAAAGCCTTCGCTGCGGTAGTTGACAAATATCCCCATGCCAGATTAGTTTTAAAAGGTTCAGAACTGCTTTATCCGTCGAGAGACGAGATTGCCGAAGCCTGCCGAGTTGTGCTCAACGATGCGGAAAGAGCGAGAGTTTTACCAAGATTAATTTATACAGGTGGGCAGCTATCTTTTGCTCAAATAGCTGAGTTTTACCAAGCAGCAGATGTTTATGTTTCTCCGTATTTAGCTGAAGGTTTTAATCTGCCGGTGTTGGAAGCTGCAGCTTGCGGTTTGCCGGTTATTTGCACCGAGGGCGGCCCTACGGATGATTTTACGCGATCGGACTTTGCACTGCAAATTGAAAGTAAATTTATGGCTGTGGCGATCGACGGGGAAACCTTATTTATGTTAGGTCCTGAGTGGGAACATTTGACTGATTTGATGCGAAGGGCGATCGAACAGCCGGGAATCGCTGCGAAAGCTAGGGTTGCGGGCCCGGGTTTTGTGGCCCAAAATTTTACTTGGAGGCGGGTTGTCGATCGATTGCTTGAGGTTATGGGAGGAGATGGAAAGAGAGAGGAGAAGTCTATTTTTGAGCCAATAATTTTGTAGTTTGGGCGTTTCAAGGCCTAGATGGGGAAATAGGTTTTTTCCGACATTTGGACTAGGGATTGTTGATATTTTGTCTTCGTTTCAATCCCTGATAGGGTTTTAGGTTTTTTCCGACTTAATCTACAAACATTGGAATTGTATCGGCTTCGTTTCAATCCCTGATAGGGTTTTAGGTTTTTTCCGACGTGGGATAAGGGCTACTGGAAAGCCGAGCAAACTGTTTCAATCCCTGATAGGGTTTTAGGTTTTTTCCGACGTGTTTGAAACGATTGCTAGTCTAGATACTTTTGTTTCAATCCCTGATAGGGTTTTAGGTTTTTTCCGACCTTCTATGATACCTGCATCGCCAGAGAAGTAAGTGTTTCAATCCCTGATAGGGTTTTAGGTTTTTTCCGACTTTATAAAACTGGCGAGAACATCATCAGCGATCGCTTGTTTCAATCCCTGATAGGGTTTTAGGTTTTTTCCGACAACAATATTTAGTTGTGCTGCCTGGATACAGGTGAGTTTCAATCCCTGATAGGGTTTTAGGTTTTTTCCGACACTGGAAGCAGCCGTCGCCGAGACTGGAAAAGTGGTGCAAGTTTCAATCCCTGATAGGGTTTTAGGTTTTTTCCGACTCAATGTAGTACCGAAATACAAGCTGCCAGCAAGTTTCAATCCCTGATAGGGTTTTAGGTTTTTTCCGACTGTCGCGACTAACGCTTGAAATCCGATAGGCGTGCGACGTTTCAATCCCTGATAGGGTTTTAGGTTTTTTCCGACAAAAGATAAACCGCCTTCTTCGGTAAGACTTCCAGGTTTCAATCCCTGATAGGGTTTTAGGTTTTTTCCGACGGGTAGCCTATCTGCCAATATACAGGCAGTCGGAGTTTCAATCCCTGATAGGGTTTTAGGTTTTTTCCGACGCCCGCCGTACCAACCTTGAGAGCGGAATAGCGGCGATGTTTCAATCCCTGATAGGGTTTTAGGTTTTTTCCGACCGATCGCGCTTGGGAAATTGGGTTTCATGGAGTGGTTTCAATCCCTGATAGGGTTTTAGGTTTTTTCCGACCTGTTTAAGTCAATACCTAGGTCACAAAAAAGCGGTTTCAATCCCTGATAGGGTTTTAGGTTTTTTCCGACGTACGATCGCAAAACTTGCAGGCAACAGCCCCAATCTGCAGTTTCAATCCCTGATAGGGTTTTAGGTTTTTTCCGACATTGCTAAAAATTTGTTAATTCCAGGAGCAAAAGGAGTTTCAATCCCTGATAGGGTTTTAGGTTTTTTCCGACTATTCTTTAATTATCTTGATTTAGTTGAACACCTAAGTTTCAATCCCTGATAGGGTTTTAGGTTTTTTCCGACGTCCTCCCGTTCCTCCTCCCCCTCCCGCTTTTCAGTTTCAATCCCTGATAGGGTTTTAGGTTTTTTCCGACGCTTTTTGAAGACTCAGGTATGATGGAATCTCAGGTTTCAATCCCTGATAGGGTTTTAGGTTTTTTCCGACTTGTTTACCATCCCCGTAGTCACTACTCTAAAATCTAGTTTCAATCCCTGATAGGGTTTTAGGTTTTTTCCGACTTGGTCCTTTAAGTGCCTCAATAGACGTAGGTACGGTTTCAATCCCTGATAGGGTTTTAGGTTTTTTCCGACTTCTGTTATATTTATTTACAATCATGCACGAAATTTTTGTTTCAATCCCTGATAGGGTTTTAGGTTTTTTCCGACGCAATTGTTGGCGCGCTTTTTGGTGCTCTTAAATTACGTTTCAATCCCTGATAGGGTTTTAGGTTTTTTCCGACCTAAGAGCGGTAAGGGCTGCTGCGAGTGAATTTGGGTTTCAATCCCTGATAGGGTTTTAGGTTTTTTCCGACCATTAGGTTTTTCTTTGCTGTCACCTTTTCTTTGTTTCAATCCCTGATAGGGTTTTAGGTTTTTTCCGACCGCCGGGGTCTGGGAGGCTTGAAATATAAAGTTTTCAAGGTTCATTTGCGTCTGATTGCAACTAAATTACCATTTGAGCGATCGCCCTGTCAAGGGAGCAAAATTTAAATAGACCTCAAACTCTCTCCCAGTAAGCCTTACAGCATTTGCGTCTGACCCCCATGAAGTACAAACCACTGCAAACCCAGTCCTAGTAAAGCTTTCAGGCATTAAAATTCACCCCCTCCCTTCAACACCTACAGCCAGACGCAAAATCAGACCATAAAGATCGTAGTATCCAGCGGAGCCCGGCCACCAATCCGCTCTATCTTCCCCTGACAGCAAGCACACAAAAAGTGAAACAGAACACTATCTTCTTCCGACTTAATCACCCTACTCAGACGTTGGCGCATCCGAGCATACTGGGTATCCGTCACGTCGCAATGAAACACCGAATACTGCTTCCATTCCCCATAAGACTTGAGAATTGTGTGAATCTTAGTGCGGCGCTTGTCCTCAGAAATATCATAGCAAACCAAAACAAACATAACTCGATCGCCCTCCCTATTTCAAAATCAAAGGTGGATACTTATCAACTTCACCCATCAAATACTTAGCCATCAGCCGCCCTTGAATTTCAAACGCTTCTTGATAAGTACACAACTTTCCCATCACTGGATGCTTGAACTTTGACTGTTTCTTTTGCTCGTAAAGTCGCAAAAAATTGTGCAGCCCTTCTTTTGTTAAAGAAACCGCCCCGCTCAACGGTTCAGCCGTAAAATCCTTAGGGAAAACTTTCTGCAAATTTATCGCCGTCAACACTACAGCATCAACTACCAAAGGTCGAAACTCTTCCATCAAATCCAGTGCTAAGGAAGGACGGCCATAGCGCTCAAAATGCAAATATCCCAAATACGGATCGAACCCCACAATATTCACCGCACTTTGAACATCGTGCCGCAGCAGAGAATATCCCAAACTTAACAGAGAATTTACCGGGTCAGTAGGCGGACGGCGGCGCCGAACTTCAAAGCTAAATTCCGGCACCCGAATCAGCCGATTGAAGCAGCCAAAATAAGTCGCACTACCCGCCCCCTCCAATCCTCGCAGAGAATTAATACTCGAAGTTTTCTCAATAGACGCGATGACTTGTTTCAATTGTGCGATCGGTGTTTCCAAATCCTGGGGAGAATATTTGCGCTGACACTCTAACAAAGTATTGCGGTAATTCTTGAGCTTTCCCCGTACAAACCCCCTCACTAAATGTACCGATTTTTCCGATTCCCCAGCCGCTTGCCACTGAGCTTTTCGCACAAAAATATTTTTCGTCATTTCCGGTTCCAACCTCCCCAAATAACGTCCGTTTACCGTCAAAAAACTCAAAGGAATGTGACGTTCCAAAAATTCCACAACCACAGCCGGCGAAACAGTGGCTCGTCCCAAAGCAACAACCCCATCAATTTTGATTAATGGCACGTCCAACAGATTTTTTTTGTCAGCTTTAACCGTAAGACGTTCGTCTACTTTGCCGATAAAAGCATCTTCTTGAGTAATATAAACAGTTCCCATTGTCAATTCTCCTATTTGCAGGTTAACTTGCTTCTTGATACCGCAAAACTTTCTGTGCAGCTTGCGGCAAACATTGCTGATAAAGGCTGCAACCTGGACAGCGTTTGCTATAATAGGCGGGAGGCATTTTGCCAGTTTGCAGCAAAATTTGGATAGCGTTGATAGTGGCGATCGTCTCCTGTCTCAACACCTCAGAAATCTCCACTAATTGCCGCTGATGCGATCGCGCGTAATACACATATCCAGTAGCAATAGTTTTCCCCGTCATCTCCTCCAAACAAAGCGCTTGAGCGCAAACTTGCAACTCATCATTATCCCATTCCCCCTTCCCTCCCCGCTTATATTCCACCGGATAAATCTCACCCTCAGCTGACTCAATCAAATCCGATTTACCAATCAGTTTATAGCGCTCGGATTTCAGCCAAATCGCCCGCACCTGCCAAGTTTCATCCTGGTTAATCTCGCCCATCCTGTGAACGCGATCGTGCAAACTTGTCCCCTCAATGGTATACTGATTATCCGCAAATTCCCCCGCACAAAACATCCGCCAGCAGCGGTGGGCGCAATAGGAATACTGGTTAAGTGACGCAATAGAAATGTAATCAAAATCATTCATAATTCCCAGGATTTATAATAGATTTTCCTCGTTCCCAGGCTCTGCCTGGTAACACAGATCCGGAGGCTGTGCCTCCAATTTTCCTTCGTGAGCAAGCGAGGCAGAGCCTCTGCATATCGGTTCCCAGGCAGAGCCTAGGAACCAGTTATTCGTCGTTCCCAGGCTCTGCCTGGTAACACAAATCCGGAGGCTGTGCCTCCAATTTTCCTCCGTGAGCAAGCGAGGCAGAGCATCTGCATATCGGTTCCCAGGCAGAGCCTAGGAACCAGTTAAAACCAGTTAAATCGCTTTGCTGAATTCGGTTATTTTTTAACAACAATTCGCCTAGTCATTCCCATCCCCATCGGAGTTTTCCTCCCCACCCCGCAGTAAACAGCAAAATCAGCCAAAGCATTAACTTGCTTAATCACTAAAGGCTCCACATCTCCCAAAATCCGATAACTAACCTCCCCAACCATGCCGACAAAATTGCTTTCATAGTTAGTCAACTTTTCACTTCTGATATTGACAAATGTCGAAAAAAGTGCATCTAAGGAAAGATCGGGAATTGCGATCGGGCTATACTTATTCCAGCGACTGAGGAGACTATTAAAAACGCAATCTCTAGTAGGAATCACCGAATCGAATTTCCCTTGCCTAAAAGTAGTAGGAGTCGCAAAACTGAAGGCAATTAAGCGGTTAGTTTCCGAAGCTTGTTCGTAAAGTTGAGAGTAACTACAAGCATTAGCCCAAGGTTGATCTAATTGAGGAGTGCCGAGGATATTCGCAATCAGCAAATCCGCCGGGCCAAGGTGCCACGGCTTCGAGGGATTGAGATTCAGCCAAAGATTCGTTAACTTGCCAAATAAAGTGTCATCAAGGAGAGTAATCCGCCACCAACAGAGGGTGTGTTCTGGAATCGGTTCTGTGTGTTCCCATTCCAGGGAATGGTGTTTTTTGAAAGGGCATTTTTTAGTTTGCAAAGGACTCAGAGTGAAAGCTTTATCAGCGGCAGCATCGTGGAGGTAATCGCCAAGTTTTTTGTCAACGGAGCTCACGAGGGTGAGAAAGAGGGCGTGCAGGTGTCTTCCGGTGAGGTATCCGGGGGGAATTGGGGCCAGGGGAAGGATGTTGAGGACTAGGCTGTGTGGCATAATTGGTTAATAGTTAGTTGTGTTGATTTTCTAAATTATCAAAGGCTCGTCATCTGGAAGACGTAGCTGCTTGCTTTTCATTGCCATAGTTAATATTCCTGCTAATCCGGGTAAAAATCTGTAATGGTCTTTTTGAGCATCGTTACAATCAATGACGATCGGATATGACACAATTCCTTGCGTTCGGAGTTGGAAAATAGCAGCAGCATTTTTGACTCCGCAAACTATTACCCCCGGTAGCAAGGGTTTTTCCAGGACTTTAAGAAGAGGACGTGGTTCGATCGCATCTCCAATCTTCCGTTCAATCCGACAATTGGGAAAAGCAGTTAACTTGTTGAGTTCTTTGTTGACAAATTCTTGCCAACTGTCGCGATACCGCAACCTAAAATTCAATGTATAGGTCGCTTGAGCGCGTGCTGTTACCTCAACAAATTCGCCATTTTCAGCAAATTCGTAATAACGCAAAAGATGGAGAGGGTCTAAAATTGTTTCTTCGGAACTATCGAGCAATAAACCTTGAGGATCGCGGATGGGGAGACTTTCAAACAAGCTGGAACGGAATTGAAATAGCGGTGCATAGCTAGCCGTCCAAATCTCAGCAAACTCTTTTAATTCTTTGCCAGCTTCAGCATCTTCTTGAAACAACTTTTCAAATTCTTCTATGCTGGCTCTTTGTGCTTTTAGTTCCTCAACTTCAAGCGGATAGTGAACCTCTAAAAACTTTTTGACAAAAGCTTGACCGCCCTTGATGTATTTCCACTGACTTTTGAGAGTGAGTTTTTTCGCAGAAACTTGGACAATATCTTCCGCCCCGCGCAGAGTCCGCATTCGACCGCGGTAATAGTCCCAGTCGCGATTTCCTCCGAGTGTTTCTTTCAGAGTATTGAAAAGTTGCGGTATTAATTCGCTATGGGGTGAATTCTCAAAGTTTTGTTCGAGTTCTAACAGAGGACGGGCAATTTCTAGGGAGGCTTCGGAACGCCAATAAACATCTAAGAAAGGTTTGTCAAGACAGGGAATACTGTCAAGCATTTGTTTGAGTGCGGCGCGTCCTCCTGTACAATCTAGGGTGGATAAACCTTGTTCCCAAGCCTGAGCTGGTAAGTAGGCGATCGCCTCTGAATCCATATTAGTTTCAGACTTACCCAATACCCGTCCAACTCGTCCCAATCGCTGCCAAAAAGAAAAGCGATCGCGACTGGAAAAAATTAACCAATCTAGATTTTGCCGCGTCGGTTCAGGATGTCTTTCAAAGTTAAATCCGACATCTACAGTGCTTGTTGCTAGAATAATCGGGAGTTGGGCTGCTAATTTGCGATCGCCCTTGGGAGTCGAACCCGTAATCCGTCCGAATTTACCGCCCAAACCTCTTGCATAAAGCAAACCCGCCAAGCAGTCGATGTGGTCTTTAGAATCGAGAATTACCGCACCGTTGCGATCGGGCTTTTCTCGAAAACGGTTGACAACTTCATCTGCTAATTCTAGCAACCACTCGTCCCTTGCAGGTTGCGATCGCAATTCAAGATTAACTGCTGTTTGCGACGGTAAAAGATGAGAATTGCTTGTTTCTTCATTAATCCAGCCTATTCTGACACCCTTGAACTCTAAATTTTTCAATGCTAACTCACAAGCAGGTTCCGGCGTTGCTGTCAGCAAAACCACTCGCCGCCCGTATTGAAAAAAGCCGAAAACGTAAGAATAAGCCAGATAAAACAGCAAACTAACTAGCTGTTTGGCGTCATAAAGATGAAATTCATCAAAAATCACAGTACCAAACTTTTGATAAAAAGCACTGGCGATGTTTGTGCGATCGTTCTTGTTGTAGGCAAAAAAAGTTGCGTAGTAGAAAATGTCAGGATTTGTAACCAAAATAATTGGTCTATCTGCCCCTACATCCGAGAAAACAGTAGCCGGATTTCGCAGTACATTGTACAGCTTCTCACCCGAACGCTTGCCAACTTTATCATTAGGCCATTTCCTAACTTCTCTAGCAGAAGCAGCTTTGACAACGTGACGCAAACCAGCTTCGCGGACAAACTTTTCGGCCGCTTCCCGCTGTTGCTCGACTAAAGCATTAGTTGGCGCAATATAGACAGCACTTTGAGTTGGATTGTGCTTTAGCACTGCTAGTGCAGCTTGAGTTTTTCCCGTGCCAGTTGGAGACAAATCGAGAACAATATCAGCGTTTCGAGACTGTTCAAATACATCAACTTGATGCTGTAGTGCATTTTTCATAAATGCCAACTCATTTGGCAGCGATGCACAAGCTGAAATACTTCGAGGTTCTAGCTTTGTAACTAACTTTTCCTCAGCCATTTTGTCTCCCTCCACAACAAAAATATAAATTGGCGGGAACAATCATTTCACCAATCTGCCAAGCTGCACCTCGGAAAGAAAGGTTTTTCAACAAAGGTGCTGGCGGCATGGAAATTAAATCAAATGACAAAAGCTCTAAATTGGGCGGTAAATCAGCTACACTTAAATAAGCCTGACTTTGATAATCGCCACTAGGCAAAAGAGCTATTTCAAGTTCAGATAAAACATTCACTTTGACTTTACTCATGAATTTACCCAAGCGAATGTAATCCGGTAATTCGCAATTTCCCAACACCAAAGTCTGAAATTTGTTGCCGCGTTCAATCATCCGCAACCGTCCGGTTTGAGGATAATTACTTGCTCTAAATGAACTCGGTGTTTTCTCTTGTCGCTTAATTGGTAAATCTTCACGGGCTGTAGCAACGCGGTTCTTAGTCATCGCGTACCAATAAGCATCAGAAAGTGCATTGAACCGCTCAAATCTGAATGTTACTCTGCCGTTTATTGGTGAAGCTGGCAATACATAACAAGCTTGTGCTATTGGTTCTAAATCTTCTTTGTAGGTTGGTCGTCCTGTTGCCTCACCTTGAAGGCGATAGGGGGAACGTACCCAGCCAAAAGCATAGGCAAGGGCATAGTTCCCGATCGCACCTTCAGTGTAATAGGTATCAGACAACTCCCTAGAGGCAAAAAAGACTGGTTCTGCACACCACAGCTCGACTATTTTTGCCTTTTCAAACGGAAGTGTTGACATAGATTAACTCTCTGTTTCTACAGGTATCTTTTTACTTTTGCCTTTGCCCTTTTTCTCAGCAGGAGGAAGACGGAAAGGCTGGTAGGATTTATCCAACCGCTTGAGAAAGTTATCGCGTTCTGTTTCAGACCAGTGGCGGTCTACGTCTTCAATTAAACTTGTTAATTCATCTTCAGAAAGCTGCATCGAAACTCCGCGCTTGTTAGTCCAATTTGAAATGACTTGCTTGATGGCTGCACTCAAATCATCAGTATCGAAAGGATGCTCTAACGGCTTTGGCAAAGCATCATAAGTAGCTTGTACCAATTCGAGAGAACTAGGAAGTTCTGCAATGCTGCCAAAGACTCCTAATATCTGATTTTCCATCCGTCCGACTCGGCTGGAAACAGCGCCGTAGCGACTTGTTAAGAGAATGTTGCCGATGACATAGCGCAACTCGTCAGCCGTGACATCTTTGAGGGTGACGACATCAATAAAATGGACTCCTGGTTTGATATATTCACTGGTATTTAAAGCGGTTGATGCTTTGCTATTTTCATCGCGCATTGTGCCGTTTTCAAAGATAGCATTGATTGTGCGATCGCCTACAGCTTGAGCAGTCGTCAAAATACTAAAAGCATCTTCAGTCCAAACTCGGCTTTTTTGAGCGCCGCCGCCTCCAGCAGCAAAACCGTACAGAAAACAATCCACACACATTTCACAAGGTGCATTGGTGTTTAGCGAACAAAGAGCTCCTTCTTTCGGACTTGTATAAAGAAGTTCGTGAGCTCTTAAAAATTCGCGTCCCCGCCGCCTTTCTGGTGCTACCTGTTTGCGCTTAGTCATCACCAAACGTTGCACGATTGTCTTTTTATCTTCTAAACCAGCAGGCACAAATTCGCTACACATTGGTTCTCCAGAACCTTCGGTGCGAAAAATGGTTTCAGAATGGGTTGTCCTGAGAACAACTAAACTGACAATGCGCCCTTTGGGAAAATTTTCGTAAGTGGGAGCAAGCACAGGATTCAGTTTGTTAATTGACATGGGAACCTCCTAATTAATTAGACAGATTTGGTGTTTCAGCAGAATCATTTTCTGACTCCATTTTGAGCGAACGACGAGCATCTTCTAAGAAAAATAGATAAGCTGCTTCTAGGGTTTTTTGGTCTGTCAAAAGCTTGTCAGCGCGCTCGTTGTAAACCTCTTTGTACAGCTTTCGCAAAACCCCATAGTATGCTTTGATTTGCTCGTACTTAGTGTTCCCGACTCCATGTTCGCGAATGCGATCGAGGCGAGTATGATATTGCTGTACTAAAGCTGCAAAAATTACATCCAAATCTAAATGAGCTTTTTGGGAACGGATGGCGGAAGTAAAAGCTGTAAAAGGTTCGGCTTGGGCTGTGCGCTTAAAAGAACTTCCCCAAATTTTAGCTTCCGCCGCTATTTGAGCCGCTTCTTTGAGATATTGGGTTAAAAGTGCATTTTCATTGGGCATAAGACTCTCCAGTAAACTATTCAACGGCTCGCGAATACGACTCCAAATTACACTCAGATTAGGTTCATCTTGTTCTCGCAAAGTCCAACGCAGCAGCACATAATAAAGGTCAAAAGGTTGTGCTGCTGCACGGGCTAAATCGTACAAACAATCATCGGCTTTCTGAATGCTGGCAACTGCGATCGCTAGTTGGCCGATACAGCGCAGCCGCTTGAGAATTTTCTCGGCTTCTTGACGGCTGTATTGTCCGCTTTCTAGCAAAGTTTGGAGTGCAGCCGGAATTCCCTCTACTCGCCCGTAAATATCTGATGATATTTCTACTTCTAAGTTGCTGCTGAGGGTAAAGGGAAAGCCAAATTCTAAAGACAAAGATAGTTCTAAAGCTAGTCGCAGTGACTTGAGCAAAGCAACAGAAGCATTAGCATCTCCCCAAACTATGGCTTCGGTAACAGTTGCATGGATAAATTCTGGACGTTTGGGAAAGGCAATTCCTACAACTTTGTTAGCTTTAAATTCCAGAATATTGTCTTTGTACAGCTTAAACTCGTCAACTGTTACTGTACCGCCTTCAGCATTTGTAGCGGCTAGTTGTTTTAAATGTTCTCGCCAAATCCTCAGTAATTCTGGAGAAGAACCTTTCGGTAATGCTAGGTGCAAATAGATCGGGTCTTTTTTATTAGCAGCCGGGAAATTTGCCCCGATAGCCATTAACTGATAAGCCAAGGCTGCCATTGAGTCTGCTTGCCTTTTAGGTTCTGCGCTGCTTCCACCCGGTAAGCGATTTGAGAAAACTTGAACTTTTGTGCCTGGGGGCATATTGCCAGAAACTAAGTCGTCTGTTTCGCTGAAAGTAGACCCAAGAGAACAGCGTTTGCGAGGATTTGCTTCTATATAAGCATTCAGTTCGTCAATTCCGTTCCATTGAATTGCAATAGGTAAACTTAAAATTCTGGCAACTGCTGCCACGATTTCTTCTGAAGCCTCAGATGCCTCTGGTTTGTGCGTGCTTTCTTTTCTCAGTTGGAAAGATTCGCGCAGTGCTTCTAGAATGCCGTCTAATCCTTTTTGAGCGGCTTTTGCTGCAAACAAAGGTCGCCCGTATTGTCCGTTAAAGGGTTCAAGTGCTGCTACGATCGGTTGTGAAATACCAACACAATTGGCAATTTTGTTCCAAACTTCTTTGGGGCTGATTCCTGCTTCTCGATAGCTGAGATAAGCAGCTTTCAATCCTTCTGCGATCGCAAATTCTTCTGCATTGCCAACGGGCACCAAACCAACGGCTGCTGCGTTATCCACGGCACTTGCGCCCGCAGTATCGCCCCACTTGGCAATATCTCTATTGATTTTATCTGCCTTGAATCCAGCTTTTTTCTTTTCCAATAAAGCCTGCACGTTCAGCAGCACTTCCTCAACATTTTGCTGGATGGCTGATTGAGCAATTTTAATCCCATCTTTGGTCGCCCGTACCAAGCGTTCGATATTATTACCAAAAACTAGGTCGATTTTTGCTTGCCAACAAGTGGCTATCTCTGTTGTTAAATCGACTGCTGGTAAAGTTGATCCTTCAAACAGTTCTCCATCTGGAAAAATTGCTAAGGGAGTCAACCCGTATTTTTGCAAAACTTCTTCGCAAGCCCCAAGTAACAAAGCTGTGATGTAACCTCTGTCTTCAGATACGCGCACTCGAAAAAGTTGACTGGGACGATTAAAGGCAACAGTTAATTCTGTTTGAACTTTCCGAAAACGTTCGGATTCGGGAATTCCTAAATCGAATAAATCCGCCCCTGTTAACATGGCGGCCCAGGGATCGATCGCGGGATCTTCGGGTAAAAATATCGCTGCATCGCTGCGGTTGTGACCTGAGTGGCGTTCTATCAACTTTCTGGCTAATTCAAAGTCATCTTCTGTGACAACAAAGCTGAGTACGCAAGCTTTTTCTAGCTGTTCTTGCAAGAAAGTTCGATTTCTGGCTAAAGTTTTGACATTCCGTTCTTGGGAATCTAATTTGTTGAGGTCGTGAACGGCCGTTGCTGCTAGCAGTACAGGTCGCTTGTCTTCGGGCACTCCCCCGATGCGGCTGACTGTCAACATGAACTGACAGGCCGAGTCAAGATGTTCTGCAAGGGTTGTCCCTTCCCTAACGCCGTACTGGTGATGGGCTGCGTGACGTTTGTACAGCATTGGGCGAATTTCGCTGAAATACCGTTCTTCTAAGGTTTTGGGAGGACGGTTCAAAAGTCGGCGCTGGTTTGACACGATCGATTCCTCATGTAAAATTTCCTGCTTGGGACAAGCTTTTGAGTTGCCAACAACTTCTGTAAGTGCAATGATTGTACTTTATGGGTGCACAGGCTATTTCTATTTACACAAAAATCAATATAGCACGCATTTGGATAAGTGCAAGTACAAATTGGAAAATGTCGCGAAAAAAAGAAGCACTCACCCTTTCAGTCCCGCCGGAAACCAAGGAACAGCTAGAGGCGATCGCCCTTCGCCTCGGTATCTTTTGGGGCAAATCCCCCAGTGTATCAGGGCTGCTGGTGGCGATCGCCCAACAAAAAATCGATGTGGGCGAGCCCTTCACCCTCAACTCCACCGAAGTCTCCGCCTTACAACAAGGCATCAGACTGCTGATCGACTCAGGCTATGTTGAAGGTGCCCGATCGCTCTCACAACTGCTTGTAAGTCGAGGAAACCTCGCAGCCCCCCTGCGCCAGTCGCTCCTCCAACAAGCCATCCAGCCCACCGCAGCGTGGCGCATTCAAGCCGAAGAATACATCAACAACGGACAACCCTTTCTTGTCCTCTACCGCAATCCCAAAGGAGAGAATTTGGCATATACAGTGCGCTATGCCGAGATTTCCCCCGAAGAAAAGCGCTTTTACCTAGAAATTTGGTGCGAAGAGACTGATGACATCAAAAATCCCGATTATCCCGAACTCATCCACAATCGCTGTCTGCGGTTCGATCGCATTCAGTCCATCATGAAAACGGACGGACAGTGGCGCGCGGAAGGCTTAGACACGATAAAAGTGTACTTACACTTTTATCGTGGCATGGTGAAAGCCTACGAACCGAGGGCAAGAGATATCAGCAATGAAGTTGTGGGAGATATCCGCCAAGTCGTGCGGCGCGTCTCTAGTCCCTTTTGGTTGATTCGAGAGGTGTTTCGGTACGGCAAAGACTGCATGATTGTCTCGCCCCACAATGTGCGCGATCGCTTCCAACAAGAACTGATTGCCCTCTGCCGCCTGTACAACGTGGAAATCCGCGATTAGAGGACACCGTACCGTTTCCCTAGGGATATCGAGGACACGGCAATGCCGCTTCCCTAGGGAAATAATATCAATTCCGGTTGCACCGGAATTATTGTTGAGTGTTGAGTGTTGAGTGTTGAGTGTTGAGTGTTGAGTGTTGAGTGTTGGCTGTTGGCTGTTGGCTGTTGACTAATGACTAAGGACTAAGGGCTAATGACTGTTGAAGGAGGGGTCGAAAAACAGAATGATAGTTGAGTATTGACTGTTGATGCGATTTTACGCCCGACGATCCTAGCGGAGTTGATATATAGCAACCGCCAAGACGGTTAGGACGTTGTTAATGGCTGAAACGATTGATTTTATTGCTTCTTCCTTCTTCCTTCTTCCTTCTTCCTTCTTCTATAACAGATTAGCCGTCCAACAAAAAGCAGCCCGTAACAGGCTGCCCATGGAAAAAACCGTTGTTGAGTTAGAGGAGAAAACTTTAAATTGAATTCAAATTGCCACTGTTTCAAGTCTCTGCGACTCCGGCCGGGCGATCGACTGCCAGTCACTTTCGCCATCTTTATCTTTATCTACCACTGAGTGACTTTGCCTTCAGAACTAAACTTCAAATTCCGACTAGAATGCTGCTGAAAGTTCGTTGACCATTTTCACTCGGCCTCTGAGCACCGCCCGCAGCAAGCGGTTGACACAGCCTCTATCTTCGTCATTCAGAGAGTCGTCGAAAGTGGCGGCCATCAAGCCGTAGCGATCGGCCAGAGTCAAAACGCCTGTGTCGGTTACAGAAGCGAGGATTTCAGATATAGCGCCGGGGAGGAGTTGTAGTGGAATCATGGCAGTGCTGTTGAGATCGATATGTAGATCATTCCTTGTTTTCCCGAGAAAATCAGTGATATTAATGAGGTTCCCAATGTGATTATGATGCGTGTATGTAAGTGATCCGAGTCGAGTCAATGTGTGACACGAATCACAACGCCACAGGTGGCGGCGGGCAATTCCATGCCGCGCCTATGTTTGGGTAGGAGGCGGGACTGACGGCGTTTAGCTAAAATGACGTTAATCTCTCAACCGTTCAATTTTTACCCCGGTAACGAAAATGCTTGATTTTCTCAATCCCATCTTGGGCCGCAAGCCCGATCGCATCAAAGCCAATGTTGAAATCTATACTTGGCAAACCTGTCCCTACTGCATCCGGGCAAAAACTTTGCTGTGGTGGAAAGGCGTAAATTTCACAGAATACAAAATTGATGGCGACGAAGCCGCTAGAAATGCAATGGCCCAACGCGCTAACGGACGCCGCAGCGTGCCCCAAATTTTTATTAACGATCGCCACGTCGGCGGCTGCGATGACATTCACAAACTTGATGCAGATGGAGAGTTAGATTCGCTGCTAGCTCAACCAGCAGTTTAAATTAATGTAGGTTGGGTTTCGTTCACTCTAACGGTACCTACACTCATTAGCTGGCGATCGCACGGGTGGTCAGAAACCGGGTTTTTTCGCGGATCTACTTCGCCCGAGCCCGCACACGGGCGTAAAAAACCCGGTTTCTGAGAGTCCAAGTGCGTCCACGACTGAAAATTACGAACCTTTAGCAATTTTACTGAGATTTTCTTGCCGCCATTTAGCATCCGATCGCCTGTCTGTTTGCACTTCTAAGACCCGAATGCCACTATTGGGCAGCGAAATTAATTTTTGTTTGAACTGTTCCCAATCCTCAATTACCTCGTGTTCCACACCATAAGTTGCACACAACTGAGCAAAGTTGATATGCTGCGGCGTGGCAAAAAACTCTTCAAAGGGCGGGTCAAATTTGGCAACGGGCAACATTTCAAAAATTCCGCCGCCGTTGTTATTAATTAATATGATTGTCAAATGACCAACAAATTTATTTTCAATTAAAAAGCCGTTTGTATCGTGCAAAAGTGCTAAATCGCCTGTTAGCATGATGCTGCTTTGATTGCGGTGAGCAACTCCCAAAGCTGTTGATAATGTGCCGTCTATACCGTTAGCTCCGCGATTGAAAAACGGTTTTATTTCTAAGTTGTTCGGCTTCCAGAAAAACTCTACATCTCTGACGGGCATACTGTTGGCAATAAATATCGGTGTTGCTGGCGGCAAAATCTGGGAAAGCAGCCAGGAAACTTTGGGTTCGATTATTTTGTTAATTGCTGATATTTTTTTGTCTATTGTTTCTCTGACTTGGATTTCGGTGTTGCGCCAAAGTTGGAGGTATTCGTTGGATGGAGAGGTTAGAACCCCCCCTAACTCGCCCTTGTTAAGGGGGGGGACAAGAGTTGACTCGCCTTTATTCAGGAGGGGGACAAGAGTTGACTCGCCCTTGTTAAGGGGGGAGACAAGAGTTGACTCGCCCTTGTTAAGGGGGGGGATTTGAGGGGATATATTAGTGGTAGCAGTGGCTAGAACCCCCCCTAACCCCCCCTTGTTAAGGGGGGGGACAAGAGTTAATATAGTTGCGAGATTTTCTACGGAGGTTCGCAGGTGAATTGTTTTGCCATGTAGCGGATCGAAGTTGTGGTGGCTGGGGTCGATTATATATCGTTTGGGTTGGGTTTTATCTAACCAGTTTCGCAGTTCTTTGCTTGTGGGTAAGTCTCCGATTTGAAGGGCAATTTCTGGGGTTAATTTATCTGCTAGTTCGCGGTTTCGCAGGATTAAATCGTAGGTGGAAATTAGATGGGGGTTAAGTTGGGCGTAGTTTCTGACTGGGGATAGTCCTTCTGCTAAAACTGGCCAGTTTAATAATTGGGAAATTTGGGCGATCGCACTACAGTATTTTTCTGCCAATTGAGGCTGGGAAACGCCTGCAATAATTATCCCTTTGCTGCACTTGTGCCATTGTTGCATTGTACTTTCTTCTCCCCCCCTTAACAAGGGGGGGCTGGGGGGGGTAGAGCTTTCTCCTGCAAAAATTGGTTCTAATCCTGCAAAGAAATGTTCGGGATTGAATTGTGTTTCTAAAGCTTCTACAGCTATGTCTGGAATCGGTACAAGCGGGTCGCGAAAGGGGATGTTGAGGTGGACGGGGCCCTTGGTAGGAAAGATCGATCGCTCAATAGCATACACGATCGTCTGCCGCAGATAGTCTAGCATTCCTATGGACGCAGAAGGTATCGCTAATTCGGCTTGCCAGTTCGGATAATTGCCGTATATTTTAACTTGGTCGATCGCTTGTCCGGCGTGACAGTCCCGCAGTTCGGGAGGTCTATCGGCGGTGAATATTAGCAGGGGAATTCGACTTTCTCTGGCTTCTATTATCGCAGGATAAAAGTTGGCGGCGGCGGTTCCTGATGTGCAAATTATTGCAGCGGGTAAACCGGATTTTTGGGCAATTCCTAATGCAAAAAAGCTGGCTGAACGTTCGTCGAGTATGGGAATAGTTTCTATTTTGTTGTTCTGGGCAAAAGCTATTGTTAATGGTGCCGATCGCGAACCGGGACAAATCACGGCTGTAGTTAATCCAAGTCGTTGCAATGTCTCTGCTAATACGGAAGCCCAGACTGTGTTTGTATTGCGAAAATCTATTGGCATTGCTAAATCTGAGTAGCTCAACTCTGTATTGTGCTACGATATTATACCCAAATAATTGTCAGGATACATTTTTATGATTCTTGAGGCGGTTGTGCTGAATGTCAAATCGGGCTATGAGGGTGATTTTGAAATAGCTTTTAGAGAAGCCTCCAGTCTGATAGCGTCTATAGATGGATATTTATCTCACGAACTTCATCGCTGCACAGAAGTTCCAGGAAAATATCTATTATTGGTGAGATGGGAAAATTTAGAAGCTCATACAATTAGATTTAGAAGTTCTGCTGAATATCAAGAGTGGAAAAGGATGCTTCACCATTTTTACGATCCTTTTCCCATAGTAGAACATTTTGAGGAGGTGAAAATTAAACATTAATACAGACTCAATCAATTAGCCAGACAACTCTACATTTGGCAAAGTAGGTGAATTAGACTAAAGCATTTAAAAGTGCCTGCAATTTGAGCTGAATTTCCGCTAGTTCTTTCTCGGGTTCCGAACCCGCCACAATACCAGCACCAGCATACAGTATAGCCCGATCGCCATCGATTAAAGCCGATCGAATGCCCACGGCAAATTCGCCGTTGCCGGTGCGATCGATCCAGCCGAGGGGCGCTGCGTACAAAGAGCGATCGCAGCTTTCGCAGCCGCGAATTTGCTGTAGGGCAATATCTCTCGGCACGCCCGCTACCGCTGGGGTTGGATGCAGTTGAGCTAAAATCTTTAATAAATGAATATCACGGGGAATTCTAGCCTTTATGGGTGTCCACAAATGCTGAATATTTGACAGTTGCAGCAGCCTGGGAACCGGGGAAAAGTCGGGATTGATACCGAGTTTAGACAGGCGATCAACAATAAAATCAATCACAACTTGATGTTCTCGAAGATCCTTTTCGCTGTTGAGCAAACCTTTGCCTAAATTCGCATCTTCTACTTCAGTTTTCCCCCTCGGTGCGGAACCTGCTAAAGCATCTGTTACTAACTGATTGTTGTCAATGCTGATTAAGCGTTCTGGACTGGCCCCGATAAAATTTTGACCTTTGCCGTTACTGGTCGAAAAGACGTAGCACCCTGGATAAGTGAGGCGCAAGTTATTTAAGGAATCTATTAAACTAAAAGGGGTTTGCGAAATGACATTTATTGCTTGGGACAAAACAATTTTACTGAAATATTGAGACTCAATCAATTTTAAAGCACACTTGACTGATGTTTTAAATTGAGCGGAATCCTTCACAGGGATTTGTTTTAAAGATATCGAACTGTTGCTACTTGTCGTAATTTTTGGGTATTTATGAGACTCTATTTTATCAAAGCTTTGCCAAATATTTTCGGTAATGTTTTTAACATTTATATCTTTGTTTATAATGGCATTGGCGACAATTGTACAGCTATCTTTTAGGCGAGTAATCTGCCATTTTGGTAAAAATACGGTTCCTGGTGGAAAGTAAGAATTGGTGGCGACATTCTCATCGAAAAAAGCAAAGCTACAAAAAAAGTGCGGTCCGCTGAAGGGCAAGCGTTCTGTACCGATGGTAATTGTTCGGGCAAGACAAGATTGAATAAAATTTTGAGCTAGGGCAAATCGCTCGGTTCCTGCTACTGTTACATGGGTGGCTGAATCTAGGGCGGCGATCGCAAAACTTTTGCCTGAAATAGGGTCTCTTTTTTCAAAGTAAAAGTGCCGCTGACAAGGTTCGGCAATCTCTTGCAGTACAGCTAGCGGATCGAGGGGGTAAATTTCCTGAGAAATACTAACTATTTTTGTGCGATCTTTTTCAGTTAAAGACTGCTGGCAATTTAACAGAAACTGATGCAGTTGATTGCGGTCTTGCAAGAGGTTAGCGCGGTGCGGTATTACTGTCATGAAAGCGAGAATAGCAGATTTGTCAGATAGAGTGTGGGTTTGTCCGGCTAAAACCCCTATTTCGATCTAAGCACGGGAGGGCGATCGCAAAACATGACCTTTCGAGTTTCCCGGAAAGTTTGGGCTCGCTTGGGGGCGAAAACAGACTATCGCGCGATCGATCGAAACATTTATACATAAAACTTTAAGATTGAGCAACTAAATCTCGACTCTCATGCGATCGCCCCTACAAAGGTTTGCAGACGGGCTACTTCAGGCCTTTGAGCACCTTCACAGCCTCTCAACGGATGCCCCGCACGCACTCAACCTTATACAGAGTAAACATTATTCACCAATAACATTGTAAAATCACTAAGCTGCTATCAATTGCATCAAGTTTGTGTAATGACAACAAAGTTAATTGAACATCCAAATAGTAAATTGTGGCTAGCGGCAATCAAGCCGCCCATGTATAGCGTTGCCGTGATTCCTATTTCAGTAGGAACAGCAATTGCTTTTGCCGAAACTAAAACGATTAATTGGTCAATTTTTTCGACATTTTTAATGTCAGCCATTTTGATTATAGCATGGCTGAATTTCAGCAATGATGTATTTGACTCGGAAACAGGCATCGACAAAAACAAAGCGCATTCCCTAGTTAACTTAACCGGAAATAAAGCTTTAATTTTCTGGCTGGCCAACCTGTTTTTAGCAGTCGGAGTGTCGGGAATCTGCGCCATAAGCTGGTGGCAAAAAGACCCAACAGTAATTTTGCTCGTAGTTTTATGCTGTGCTCTCGGCTACACTTATCAAGGGCCTCCGTTTCGTCTTGGCTATCAGGGTTTGGGCGAAATCATCTGCTTTTTCACCTTTGGGCCCCTAGCCTTGGCCGCTGCTTATTACAGTCAGACTCAAACTTGGTCTGCCACTAATTTTGCAGCTTCGGTAATCGTGGGAATTACTACGAGTATTATCTTATTTTGTTCCCATTTTCATCAAATTGCGGACGATTTGGCGGCGGGTAAAAAATCGCCGATTGTTCGACTGGGTACGAAAAAAGGTGCCGAGTTGTTGCAGTGGTTGTGCGGCAGCGTTTATGCTTTGACTGTGCTATTTGTGGCTTTGGGAATGTTCCCAATTTGGACGCTGTTGATTTTTGGGAGTTTGTCATTTGCGATCGACCTTTGCCGCCATGTCACAGACTATCACGACCAACCTGCTCATGTCAGCAACTCTAAGTTTATCGCAGTTACGCTGCATTTTTCGAGCGGATTGCTGCTGGCGTTGGGCTTTGCTTTGTAGATCGGGCGATCGAGAATCCCGGTAAACTGGAGGTATGGTTTGCTAAGCTGAGGGAGTTGGGCGAGTTGGCAGAGTTGGACGACTTCTCAAAATCTTCTTTAATTCAGCAATCCGTACCTCACATTGAATCGTAAAAAAGGAGAATCAAAGCCTGAGTACGCAAGTAGAAATTGACAAAATCCTCAGCCAAAAAATCATCCACTTATATCCTAGCGAGTGGGTGCTAATTGCTTACACTGAACTGGATGAGGATTTGAATGTAATTCAAGGTGAAGTTTTAGCACACTCACCGGAGGGATTTGCTTTACAATAATCCTTTGTCAAGGAAGGGAAAATCGGTAGCAACAGAATAAACCGGCCCTATCCCTGAAGACTTAGCAGCTATGTTGTGACGAAATGACCAACTTTAATCATTATCAGTTTCACTATTCTTTAAGTGGCAACAAGAATCAGCAGACAATTTTATTTTTGCATGGATTCACTGGTAACAGTCAAGACTTTAGCAGCATCATTCCCTTACTTTCTAAAAGTTATTGCTGTCTAGCAGTTGACCTTCCGGGTCACGGAAAAACCAAAGTCAACGGCAATGAAACTTGCTACAATATGTCAAATACAGCCGAAGCATTGATACAGTTATTAGATGATTTACAAATAGACAAATGTTTGTTGTTGGGCTATTCAATGGGCGGCCGATTGGCACTTTACATGACATTACATTTTCCAGAAAGATTCGAGAAAGTAGTGTTAGAGTCAGCTTCGCCAGGATTGAAGACAGAAAAAGAGCGATCGCACCGCCTGCAAGCCGATTTACAGCTAGCACAAAAGCTGGAAAATAGCAACATTAAAGATTTTTTATTAAACTGGTACGATCGCCCTTTATTCAAATCTTTAAAAAACTCTCCCAACTTCGACAAACTCATAGAAACCCGCTTAGCAAACAATCCCTTAGAGTTAGCAAAATCGCTCCGCAACATGGGAACCGGCAACCAGCCCTCTCTCTGGGAAAAACTCGCACAAAATCAAATCCCTCTCCTCTTGCTAGCGGGAGAATATGATGATAAATTTACAACTATAAATACCGAAATTGCCAGCTTGTGTCCGACTGCTAGTCTGGAAATTGTACCCAAAGCTGGTCATAATATCCATTTTGAAAATATTGATAAGTTTGGCTCAGTTGTGAGAGAATTTTATAATTAACTAAAAAATTAATGTTTTATCAATTCGAGTTTCGCACTTATCAGCGAAAATTTAAGCGTCCATTGCGAACAAGTCACGGCATCTGGGATACTCGCTCAGGAATTATCCTGCGACTTGTGGGAGAAAATAATCGAATTGGTTGGGGAGAAATTGCCCCTTTGAGTTGGTTTGGTTCCGAAAGTTTTGAGCAAGCTTTAGATTTTTGTCACCAGTTGCCAGCTAATCTTTCATCAGAGATGGTTTTCGCTATTTCCCCTGAATTGCCGGCTTGTCAATTTGGCTTTGAGTCAGCACTATCCAACTTGTCAAACTCGTTCCTAGGCTCTGCCTGGGAACGCAGATCAGGAGGCTCTGCCTCCATTTTACACGCGGCAGAGCCGCCAGAAAAGCATTCCCCGGCAGAGCCTGGGAACGAGGAGAAAACGCAAAATCGGTTCAGCGGTTTATTGCCCGCAGGTGAAACAGCTTTGCAGGCTTTGCAAGTGCTTTGGTTAGAGGGATATCGGACGTTTAAATGGAAAATTGGTGTTGCTGCAATTGAACAAGAATTAAAGATTTTTCAGCAGCTAATCCAAGTAATGCACAATTTGTGCGATCGAGAATCGGCATTTTTGCGGTTAGATGCCAACGGGGGACTTAGTTACTCGCAGGCTAAAACATGGCTGGAAGCTTGCGACAAGGTAAATGCAACTCCCGACTTTTCCGCAGACATTGAATTTTTGGAACAGCCGCTGCCCGTAACACAGTTTCAGGAAATGGTAGAATTGAATGCTATTTATGCAACTGCGATCGCCCTAGACGAATCCGCAGCCAACCTCGATCGCATCCAAGAGTGCTACAGCCAAGGCTGGCGGGGAATTTTCGTCATTAAACCTGCGATCTGTGGTTCTCCATCCCAACTGCGAAAATTTTGTCAAACTCACAATATAGATGCAGTTTTTTCATCAGTATTTGAAACCAAAATCGGCCGACAAGCAGCATTAAATTTAGCAACAGAATTGTCTCCAAATAATAGAGCATTAGGCTTCGGCACCGATTGCTGGTTCGACGACAATGATGCGATTTTAGATTTTAGATTTTAGATTTTAGATTTTAGATTACTCTTGGGGGCTCATAAACCGGGTTGATGGGTGAAAATACAAAGGTTGCAGCGGGTACCCAAGGTAAAAAACGCGGTTTCTGAGTCGAAGTGCGTAACTCCTGTAATTGTTTTAGATCGAGAAACTTGGTGAAAGCATCTATGGCAACAAATCTAACAGTAAATATTCTGGATATCGCGGATCGCTTGCCCGATAATTGGCTCATCGGTTGTGACAGTGGCGAATTTTCCCGAATTGTCGATCGGCTATTTCAAGAAATTACCCAAAATCAAGCACGAGAAACACCCCCAAAAATTTGCCTCGCAGAACCCGAACCCGTGCAATTTCTGGCCAGTTTCACCGCCGCCCGCGCCGCCAAATGCCCGATTTTTCTCTGCAATCCCAACTGGGTAAAACCAGAATGGCAACAAGTCTTTGATTTAGTCCAACCAGACTTAATTTTGGGACAAGTTGCTGAGTTAGAACAAAGATTCCCCTTTCTTACATTCCGCGCAGCCGGACTTCGATCGTGCGATCGCGTTGCTAGCGAATTCCCTTCGCCGGAATTCCGGGAAATTGACCAATTAACTGCGATCATGATTCCTACCGGCGGTTCTTCAGGAAAAATCCGTTTTGCCATCCACACTTGGGACACACTAACCGCCTCAGTACAAGGTTTTCAACAATATTTTCAAGTGGACAAAATCAACTCGTTCTGCGTTTTGCCATTATACCACGTCAGCGGTTTAATGCAATTTATGCGTTCGTTTACGACGGCGGGAAAACTGGCAATAGGGTCTTTCAAAGCACTGGAAGCGGGCGAAAAATGCGATATTGAACCAGAAGAATTTTTCATTTCTTTAGTTCCAACTCAACTGCAACGGCTGCTGCACAACCCAGATACAGCTAATTGGCTTGGACGGTTTCGGGCTGTACTTTTGGGCGGTGCTCCCGCTTGGCCGGAACTTTTAGAAACCGCTAGAAACTATCAAATCAAATTAGCGCCAAGTTACGGCATGACAGAAACCGCCTCGCAAATTGCTACACTAAAACCCGAAGATTTTCTCGCGGGCAATAACAGTTCCGGTCAAACTTTACCCCATGCTCAAATAACTATTCGCAGTGCCAAAGGCGATATTTTGTGCTATAATAAAATCGGAAATATTGCGATTTATGCTAAATCTTTAGCCTTGGGTTATTATCCTGAAAAATTTGGCGATGGGCAATATTTGCAATTAGATGATTTGGGATTTTTTGATAAAAATAACTGCTTAAATATCGTCGGACGCAGCAGCGACAAAATTATAACAGGCGGAGAAAATGTATTTCCGGCGGAAGTCGAAGCCGTTGTGCGATCGACTAATTTAGTTGCGGATATTGCTGTAATTGGCTTGCCAGACAAAGATTGGGGTCAAGTCGTTACGGCTATCTACGTTCCCGCTAATTCCGAAGTGACTGTCAAAAATCTGCAATCGGCAATAGAAGATAAGTTGAGCAAGTTTAAGCGGCCGAAATCTTGGGTTATCGTCGAACACTTGCCCCGCAATTCTCAAGGCAAAGTCAATCGAGAACAATTGCAAGAAATTGCGATCGTGTCCTCGGCGGTGAATCGATAGTATTAACCGGATTTGACAGTAATTCCTGTAGGGCCGGGTTCACCAATATCTACAACACCAGTGAGAAATCTCAGAAACCCGCCCCGCCTAATGCCCAATGCCCAATTCCCAATGCCCAATTCCCAATCCCCAATGCCCAATTCCCAATGCCCAATGCCCAATTAGTGCAAAGCTAACAGCCTTCTCGTCCTCTCAGCTTCTTGTCTGTGAACGTCCACAAACTTCAACATTCGGTAAAGTACCTCTATTTGCGGCAACTTAATACCTGCTTGCTGCGCCATCCGTATCGGATTACCAAAAATCGCCTCAACTTCCAGGGGCCGCGATTCATCATAATCGATTTTCATGCTCGTGCGGTAAGGCTTCATTTTCTGAGTATGTTCGAGCATCTGTGGGATAAAGTCATCGGGAATAAGGCGATCGCAACTTTTGGCTCCCGCTATCACTTCCGCCATGATTTCCTCGACTAAAACCAGAGTATGGGGATTAGCCATCAGTTGGTCAGTTCTCGCATCCAACACTACAGACAGCCCGTTATAAGGAATATTCCATACCAGCTTTTTCCACCTTGATAATAGCAAATCTTCGCTCATTTTAATAGGAATATGAGCACGTTTAAAATCCCCAGCAATTAGCTGCAATCTGTTAGTAACACCGATGGGTTTGTAATCTTGGGCATATTCTCCCAGCGTGATAGTGCCGTAATCTAGGTGGCAAATGTGACCGGGCCCAACTTTATAAGAACAGAGGAAACACAGCCCGCTAACCACTCGTTCTGCACCGACAATTTTAGCTACTTCCGGTTCCGTATCCAATCCGTTTTGTAATATTAAAACCACGCCGTTATCCTTTAATAAAGGAGGCAAAATTTTGGGCAGCAAGTGATTTTGAGTTGTTTTCAGCGCTACAATTACTACATCGCACTGAGGCATTTTGTGCGCGTCGTGGTAGGCGCGGACGTGGGGGAGGGTGAAGTCGCCTTCGGGAGACTCGATAATCAAACCGTGTTTTTTGACGCGATCGTAATCGCTGCGCAGCAAAAAATTGACTTCTAAACCTGCTTGTTGCAGTCTAGCACCGTAGAATCCGCCTAAAGCTCCCGTGCCGACAATGGCATAATTGCGATTTGACATAATATCAAAAAGTCAGAAATAATTATCAACAAAACTGAAATTTGATTGTCATTCCCTGCTATTATTTAAAGATAAAACGAATCTGAAATCTCAACTTTCAAATTTCCCATTTACTCATCCACTGCATCAAGTCTTCAGATAGCTGTTTTCTAGTTCGGCTAATTGCATCGATGGAGACGTGCTTAGTCACAGCTTTAGCAGTGCTTCTTCCGGCAACTTCCCCCGCCGCCAAAAAGACTTGATAGGCAATTTCAAATTCATCGCCAGTAACTTGTTTCGGCGTCAAATTAATCATCAGCCGATCGCCCGCAAACATGGGGCGATAAAAATCTACACTAGCATGAATTATGGGAAAGGCAACCTCGGGATTGCTGAAAAATGCTTTGAGATTGATTCCCGATGCTGCTAGAGATGCCTCGTAAGCTTCGTGGCACATCGCTAAAACGTTAGCAAAGTAAACGACTCCAGCAGCATCGGTATCTTGAAAGTGAACAGTGCGGGTGTAAGTGAAAGGCATTTGAGGTAGTAGCGGGCGATCGCAAATTGGATCTGAATTTTACCAACCATTTTATCGGTAAAGCCGCACTTTTGGGGAAGTTATCAGCGAAGTAAGTAGGCGCTAATTTTTTATATTGTAAAACTTGCCCTCCTCACTCCTTCCCCTTATTTCTTAACCTTTGTTCTTAATCAACATCACATCTATAATATTGAGAGCCACTTCTTCGGAAATCCCCAAGGCACCGTAAAGATCGTTCAAAAGTTGTTCTTCTTCTTCTGAAACCTCGCCATCTGCTAAAGCGATATCAGTTGTCACTGCAAAAACTGTTTCTTTAAGTTCGTCGGGAAGGGTTTCCAAAGCCGCATTAAACAGTACCTCCACTCCTTGCCGTTGCAGAATCATCAGCAGGCGATCGAGCATTTTTCTCATCACGTCATCCGGATAGCTGCGGAACAGTTGCATCCGAGATAGCGTCATGCTAATCGCTTTACTTTCACTGTCATTGATGTAACCGTCGGCTGCTACGGCAATTAGCGCGATCGCCGCAAATGCTTCGGCAGGCCCTAACGTTACGTCCGTTTCTTGGCGAGTCTGCGATACTTTATCAAATAAACCCATGATATTTTCCTCATTTAGTGGTGGATTTATGGAGTCAGGATTGGTTCTGGCTCTGGAGGTTTCTTTGGGGATGCGTGATAATTATATCAAATCTTGTTAGTTATTTATACTCAATAAAATTATGAAAAAATTAAGAATTTTTATTTCGCCCTTCGGCGCTGCAATGGCGGGTTTATTCAGATCCTGAATTGCCTTCCCATAGGTCAGGTAAAACCCGCCCTCCCAGCGCAGACGAGCTACTTGTCAAAAATGGCTAAATCTGCTTTCAGGAAATCAACAAACTGCCGCGCCGTCCTGCCAGATCTACCGTTGTGGCGAGTTGCCCATTGTTTAGCGCGGTGCTCCAAATCCTCAGCAGCGAGTTTGATTTCAGCAAGTTCTGCCAGATGTCGGACAATTGTTAAATAAGTGTTTTGATCGGCAGGTTCAAAAGTTAAAGTCAAGCCAAATCGATCGCTAAATGAAAGTTTTTCCTGCACAGTATCCCAAGCGTGAACTTCATCCCCGTCGCGGGGGCGAGGCCTGTCGTCAAAAAACTCTCGAATTAAATGTCGCCTGTTGGATGTGGCGTAAACCACTACATTTTGAGACCTTGCCGTTACATTCCCCTCTAAGACAACTTTCAGAGCTTTAAAAGCATCGTCATCTTCCTCAAAGGAAAGGTCGTCCACAAAAATAATAAACTTTTGAGGAACTCCCCGCAACTGCTCGACAATTAGTGGCAAATCTTGCAAATCTGATTTAGATACTTCAATCAAGCGCAGATTGCGAGAGCCAAATTCATTTAACAGCGACTTCACCAAAGAAGACTTGCCCGAACCGCGGCTCCCGTACAGCAAAACGTGCAAAGCCGGATAACCTGCCAGCAAAAACTCCGTATTTTTCACAAGAGCATCCCGCTGCCAATCGCAGCAAACCAACTCTTTTAAAGTTATGCGATCGGGATGGGAAATACTCGCCAACTGCCCTTCCCGCCACGCAAAAGCGCGATATTCGGCAAACAAACCCGTGCCAAACTGTCGGTAATAAGCTGCCAAAGATTCCGTAGCGCTCGACCATTTTTCCAGTTTTCCGTGCAGTGGCAAATCGCCATTTTCTTTGACACTTTCTGAATGCCAAATCGGAGGCACAGCGTCCAGTTGACCCGCTACCCGCACCCACTTGCTCAACTGATCGCTGCTGCAGTCGTAAATATTTTGCAGCAGTTGTAAATCATGTCCGGCTGCTTCCACCAAAGCGTTCGGCAAACTCGCAAAATCTGTTTGCTGTGCTCGGCGAGAAAAGGGGTTTTCGTTTTTGAGAATTTCGGAAATCAGAGAATCTTTCCAGTTCTGGTTTTTAGCAGCCTGAACTTTGAACCAGTTGCCGTAAGCTGTCAGACAATCTAAACCGCTGACTTCGCTGTGGTGGAGGGCTTGCAGCAAGTCGAGAAAGGCTTGACCGGCAGGGCTGTTGAAAACCGATTGATACAGCAGCAGGGATGCTGCTTGGCGCTGCAGGTAACGGATTTGGGCGATCGCACCAGAAGTTAGGGCTGACATAAGGGCAATTGTATAACAGTTAGATATCCTGACTGGGTTTAATAAATTTTCTAACAATTCGTGACACTAATTGCAGCCCGCGCTGTATAAATTTAGATGCAAAGAGTGAAATCTGGAGGATTAAAAATGAACTTAGGTACAGCAGCGGCGATCGGCTACGGCATTTTAACACTCGTTGGCGGCATCATGGGTTATATCAAGGCCAAAAGCCAAGCCTCGCTAATTTCTGGCCTGATTAGCGGTTCGCTGCTAATTTTTGCCGGCGTCGCACAACTCATGGGACAAAGTTGGGGTTTAACATTAGCAGCAGCCATCTCCGCTGTTTTGGTAGTAGTCTTTATTTTACGGCTTGTAAAAACTCGCAAATTCATGCCGGCCGGGATGCTCATTTTAGCTAGTTTGGCATCTTTGGGCGCGATCGTTTACGAAATCAGCGGTCAATAGATTTGATATTTGAGATGTGAGAGTTTAGATTTTAGATTTTAGATTGACTTCACAGCTTTTACTGGGAGCTTGAACTAAAGTCTAAGCTTTTTTATCTCCACAACTTCTACCAATTCTAAAAAGTAGGGAGGCATATATAGCCTTTATCAGTAACATGAGGTGCTCATAGGGCATAGGGCATAGGGCATAGGGCATAGGCCTCCGTGGGCATAGGGCATAGGCAGACGACTCGCCCCCATACCTCACCACGCTTGAGAACCGCTATAGATTGTACGCGAGCATCTGTAGGGACTTAGGCTTGACCGTTTCCGCGGCTGGTCTCTGCGACTTTTAATAATTGGTATAATATCAATTCCGGCCTGCTGGAATGATATCAAATCCGCGCTTCATCGGCGGGCGTAAAGTCAAATCCCGAGGCCAACAAATAATTCGCGCAATTTTCATTTTTTTGACTCACAGTCAACAGTCAACAGTCAACAGTCAACAATTACGAATGACTAATGACTGATGAGTGCTTCAATATACTGCTGAATTTCCCTGAGTTGCTGCCGCTGGTATTCGATCCAATCTTTTTCCGCCGCTCGCTGTTGGGGCGTCTCTTGCTGATACCGCGCCTGCTTCTCTAAAAAATTATTGTAGAACTTAATCGCTTTTTCAACTGTCTGAATTGCCAGTTTCAAGCGCTCCTCAAAAATGGCTAAAATCAAACTATCCATGATTGAGCCAATCACTTTACAGGACTCTTCAAAATCGACCAAACTGATTCCCATCTTGCTTTTATGAACCAGAGTTTCTACAGGGGCTTTCAGCGTTTCTTTAAAAGTCTTCACAGAAGTAGAGTCAGGCAAATATTTCAGAGGCTCCGTAAACTTCGACACAATCTCGCCGCCTATTGATTGCACTCGCTCTCTAAATCTCGATTGACTTTTGAGATCGAAGCATTCAATACAAAATTCAATTGTTTCTATATCAATAGATTCTAATTCTTTAAAAATCAAATGGAGTTCATTCTCCATAATTAAAACCACTCGATCTGCCTGGTAATCAACTTCATTCCGCAACTCTTTGTGCAAATGCTCTTTTTCATAAAAACCGAGAGTATCTCTTTGAAAGACTTGATGGTTTTTATCCCACAAAAACCACTGATTTTTCAACTTTGTAGACTTGTCGCTCCACGATTTGCGAACTTTAACAACAGCATCATATTGGGCCTGTTTTCCTAAAGAGCGAATTCTGACATCGCATCCGCTTAGTTGGCCAATTTGCTCCCACACCTCAACGGTCGATGCGCGAGCAATTCTCGGCTTGCTATTCCAGACATCCTCAGCCTGAGATAAATCTTTGAAACATACCTGAAGAAACCCCTTGAGTCTGAGGGCCGATTGCTTAATTTCCTGAATACAAGGTTCCACATCTACGCTGAGTTGGGTAGCTGACTGTTTGATCTCTAGGGATTGATGTTCGTCGGCTAGCAATCGATCGCTAAACTGGGTAAGAGCCTGGAATACCTTGAGATACTCATTCATTTACTTTTATCCCTCGTTCCCCTAAATAGCATACAATACAGAACATCTGCCTTTTTGAATACCAAGTGAGTCATACCATTTTAGATTTTAGATTAAAGAATTGAAGAATTGGGAATGACTGATGACTATCGTGGTTTGGATCGCGGGCCTACAGTTGCATTTTTTTTTGAAACAGGTCTGACAACATGGATTATCTATTCACCCCTGCAACTCAGGCTCTACTCAATACTGGCAACCTGGTACAGCCTACTGCCAAAACAGGAAAATTGCTCCCGGCAGCTAGAGATCCGGTGACAGGGGAGTTTGTGGAACTTGCACAAATCTTTTATCCATCAACAACTGGAACTAGATCCCCGCGCGGAGTTCTAGGATTGCTCGCACAGTTAGCCGGAGGTGGCCCCGTACAGCCGCTGGTAGCTCCCGTGTACGTGACAGTGGCACCGTTGCAGCTTGCTCAAACTCATCAGGGGTTTCAAAAAATATATAGAATGCTTAACTCTCTGAAAATTAATTTGGCAGTGATGCAAGCGACTGCAGCAGTCTTTGGCATTGGCGCTGTATCGAGCACAGTTTTGTCAGCAGTAAACCTCAACCAAGTATTAAAAATCAGAGAAGATGCAAAGCACCAGAAGCTAAAAATTAAAGGCGGGTTTATCGATCTCAGACACATCCTCAAAGATAGGGGAGTAGAGGTGATCCAGCAGATTTTTAAGGTGGCTCACGACTCGAGTTTTGAAATGCACCGCCAGAAACTGGTTAACGGTTACGATATTTTTTCTAAAGCTATCAAACGCTGTCAGTCAGCCCTGACATTGCCCGATCTTAAACTTCGGAATTCCGAAATTAATAGCGCGCGGGATATGCTGTTTGAGGCTTTAAAAATTTATGACAATCCCAGTTTATTGGAGGGGCTGTGTTCTGCCGGACAGCTCAGGCAAAGGGAATGTGTTTGGGCGATCGAGCAGGCGATCGATGTCACGTTTCACTTGCAGCGGGCCTACGATATGGTGAGCGATCGCCTGCTGGAACTCCAATCAAAAATTCGTCAAGATCTTCTAACTGTTGTTAAAGGATGTCAATCGGAACCCGAACTAGATTTTTTATTTCCCGAAGTTACTAGGATTCTCGGTCATGATTTAAGTGTAATAGAATTTTGGCAAACTGAGGCTGATTGGATGCAAACTTTGTCTCCAAAAGATCAGCACCAGTTAGCTAGTTTAGATAAACTCAGCGGCGAGAGTGTAAAAAGCAGCGTGTACACTACATTCACGGTATTAGCTGCGGAACCTTCACTTTATGACACTTTAAAGCAAAAGTCTCACTATCTATCCTTGCGCGACCAGCTAATCTTCGCTGTGTCGCCGGAAATCCGCCAGGGATACGAATTTTATGTCAGCCAGCAGGCGATCGCGACTGGCTATCAAGCTTTAGCTGCCTCGAATTGGCAAGAAATATCCGATTTAACTGTGGCTAACCTCTACTACTTTTTTCAAATCCGAGAGCACTCAACTGGAAATTCTCCAAATGAGGACGAATTAGAAACGCCTTATTGGCAGTTTCCCACAACCTTAAAAAACGAGCTTAATTACAGCAAGTAAATGACAGGTGACAATTACCTCAGCCACAACTTAATAGTATTGTCTTTAGAACCGCTAGCAATAGTTTTGCCGTCGGGACTAAAAGTTACCACATAAACTTCATCGGAATGTCCCGTCAAAGTATTTAGCAATTCTCCGGTAGCCAAATCCCAAATTTTAATAGTTTTATCCTTGCTCCCGCTCGCAATAAACTTCGCGTCCGGGCTGATAGCAACCGAGACAATATCGTCAGAATGCCCCTTGATAGAGCGAATTAAAACTCCTGTTTCGAGATTCCAGATTTTAATAGTTTCATCGTAGGAACCGCTAACAATTGTCTTACCGTCGGGGCTAACAGCAACCGACCTCACCGCGTCGCTGTGTCCCTCAAGAGTTTTGAGCAACCCCCCCGTGGCTACATCAACAACTGTAATTTTTTTATCCTTAGAAGCGCTAATCAAACTTTTTCCATCGGGAGTGAAAGCAACAGAATAAACAAAATCTGTATGGTCGGGGAAATTCTGCATCAAACTGCCAGTTGTTGCATCCGAAATCTTCGTGGTTTGGTCTCCGCTGCCGCTAGCAATGAGCTGTCCGTCGGGGCTCAGAGCGACCGACCAAACAGAAGCAGTGTGGTCGAGACTGCGAATCACTTGCCCTGTTTTTAAATCCCACAGCATGACTCTCCAAAAACCGGTTCCAGTCGCCAGTTTCGTACCGCTTGAGTCAAAAGCAACCGACCAAATGGTGGATGAATCTCCTGCAAAAGTGCGGAGTGACTTGCCTGTAGCTAAATCCCAAATTTGGATGGTTTTGTCTTTAGAACCGCTGGCTAACATTAAGCCGTCTGGACTGAAAGCAACAGACCCAACGGCATCTGAATGCTGAGCGAAATTTTTGACTTTGGCGTTCTTCCACAGCAGACCTGATTGGCACTGTTCCTGTAACTCCTGAGCGGACGAATAGCTGCTGGAAGTGTTGGCAATTGTTGGTATTTGGCTGATGCAGCCTTCATAATTGCTGGCTTTATAAAGAGCTTCTATTTGATTGAACTGTTGGGATTCTTTCTGGACTCGCTGCTGCCATTGTTGCAACTTGAGATATCCGTAAATTCCGCCAATCGCAGCTAAGATAGCTGCAATTGTTGCCCCGGCGAGATAAGGATTGAATTTGCGAGTTTCTTTGGGGACAATCGCTGCTGCGCTGGATCTCGACAAATCGGTTTTTCCGTTCAGATGTACCTGGGGGGATACCGCCGGACTTGCCTGCAATTCGAGTTGAGGGGTGCTGCTCGCGGGTGGCGGATTGGGGTTGCGGTGTCCCTCCAAAACTGTGGCGATCGCCTTGTACAATTTAGCGAATAAAGATTTAGGAATGACTAATTCTTCGATTCTGGCGGCATCTTCGTCAGTAAGCCCTAAAACTTGCTGCAAGCGTTTTAACTCCTCGCGAGTTTCCAGAGAAAAGGGATATTCTTGCTGCATTGCTTCTTGCAGTGATTGTTCGTAGCGTTCGCCTTTTTGCCTGTATTTGCGGTAAGGGTTCAATACCTCATCTTCGATCGCGTCTGCTTCTTCTGGCAGCAATTCCAAACTGATGCGCAGTTCATCTAATATTCTACGACCGACGACTGTAATGTCACCGCGGCTGCTGCTGCGCCGATCGACTTCTTCGCGATATATTGTCAGCTTGGGAATCCGCGCCCGCGAGCGATCGCCAATTTTCCTCAAATCCGCTAAAGCTTCCGCCGCCGACTGGTAACGTTCCCGAAAATCGTAGCGCACCATATTGTCCAAAACATCAGCCAGCGCTTGGGAACACGCGGCTAAATGCCGCCAAACAATTTCGCCTTTATTAGAATTTTTCAAATCCCGCAGTTTCGGCAAATCGTAAGCGGGCAAACCCGTCATTGCTTGGATGCCAATCATTCCCAAAGCGTAGATATCGCTGTTGAGTTGGGGGTTGTATTGAAATTGTTCGATCGGCATATATTCCAGCGTGCCAATCCGCACAGTTACCGGCGCTTGTCTTTGAGCGATGTGAATTTCTTTCACCGAGCCAAAGTCGATCAAAACTAACTTGTTGTCTGAATAGCGGCGGATTAAATTTCCCGGTTTAATATCTCGGTGAATTACTCCCTGTCCGTGTACAAACACTAAAATTTCTAACAGTTCCTTCAGCAAAGCAATCACTTTTTCTTCTGTTAGAGGCTTGCCCGGTACAATCTCGGTTGATAGCGAGTGACCGGCAACAAAGGATTCAACTAAGAAAAATTCTTCATTTTCTTCAAAATAAGCGAATAGCTGAGGGATTTGGTCGTGTTGACCGAGCTTTTCTAGAACTTCTGCTTCTTTTTGAAAAAGACGGCGCGTAGTATTAATTAATTTCGGTTCGGTGGTACCGGGACGCAGGTGCTTGACAAAGCACTGCGGTTCTCCCGGACGGCGAATATCTTTGGCCAGATAGGTTTGTCCAAATTCTCCTGTTTCTATGACTTCAATGATTTGATAGCGTCCATCTAAAAGTTGGCTCACCATGATAATAACGCAGCCTTTTTTTGGTTGATTTTCGCAAGAAACAGTTGCACGGCAGGCAGGAATTGCTATTTTTACCCTTCGCAGTCTCGCTCTTTACTTTCTATCCATGTATCGCTGCGATCGATTTAAATTGCCTATTTTGGCGGGCAGGATGCCCACCTCACAAGAATTTAAGTTGATGCGATCGCCACTGCCAACTTGGCTTTATTTACTAAATACTTTATTTTTTCAATATCTGCAAAGCTTGATATCCCAAAAAGAAAAAACCTAAAGCGCCGACTACCACTACCCCGTTCGTAAACACATCGACTGTTAAAAATTCGCCCATTGCAATCTCCTCTGACAACTGATATCTATCCTCAGCTTTTCGGTCGCTGACCGGGTGAGTGGTCTTGCCCCCCGCTGCGGGCGAGCCGAAAGATGCTCACAAATTATAGCAAAAGAGGCGGTCAAAATAACTTTCGGGGCGATCGACTATAGCCTTTCTCAGTAACATGAGGTACCCGACGTGCATAGGCCTCCGTGGGCATAGGCCTCCGTGGGCATAGGGCATAGGGCATACCTCACTTTCTTGAGAACCGCTATAGCTTTTTGTTTTAATATTTTTTAATATTTAGGGAGACAAATCCTGTACCGAAAATTTTAGGTCAGTTGGCTTTGATATTGTTAACCCTGGTAATTTTTTCTCTCATAGTAAGTAGAGCTTACACTAAGAATTTGCGCCGATCGGTCAAAAATGCGCCTCGAACCGAGAGAATTTGAGCCAGACCCTCACCGGGACCAGCCGCGTAGTTCCGCAAAGTTTCGGTAATCGTACCAGCATACAACGAAGCCGAGAATATTCGGGATTGCGCGATCGCCATGAGGGAGAGTACACCGCTGTCTGTGGACAACCTAGAGGTTTTGATTGTAGACGATCGACAGACGACACCAAGGATCTCGGGCAAACCCTGCAACAGCAGCCGGGCGACCCCCGCCTAAAAATATTAGCAGGTCAGCCGCGACCTAGAGCGCCAGTCCAGTAAAAGAGGTTGACAAAAAACCTAAAACATGGCGCAAGCAAATAACTCATGATGTAGCACTGAAAACTCAAGTTGCTACGTGGTGGCAAGCGAAAACTACCAATACGA